>JACCDO010644059.1_pt1 | contig 43609 bp, 37 predicted proteins | sample 7446101 | NCBI WGS metagenome assembly JACCDO01 (sample SAMN15323440, study PRJNA562643) | freshwater metagenome | isolation source: river surface water | place: USA:Blue River Watershed | collected 2017-08-16 | reverse complement strand
AGGGAAAATATTATTTTTTAATGCCAAGCAATGGTCGTTTATCAAACTTAAAATCCGAATATTTACCGTTAGCTTCAACGAAATGAAGAAATACTTGGATGTGGTTATCATAAGTACATTTTTCTCTCCAATGAGGAATCTCATCACCCTTGTAAATACAAAGATCGCCTTCATTTAAAACAACAGAAGTATCAAGACCATTAGAATGAAAGGATATAGGCCAAGGCAAATTAGGATCGCATTGAATACAAAGAGTAGCGGAATACTCACAACTAGGACGATCGGTATGTCTAGCTAAATCAGCATCCTTGTAATAAATACGCATATAGGAATAAGTAGGAAACAATTCAATACCTAAATGTTTTTCCATAATTGGTTTCAATAGTAATAATAAGGATTCCGTAAATAGAGAACCATAATAAGAAAATGAATTAGGAGTTTGCGGATCACCAAAAACAAACAAACTAGGCAATGTGTTATTATTATAACACATGACATCCTCTAACATCTTACTTTGATACTGTAATAATGAAACAGTTTCTTTAGATAAAACATCACGCACAACAACGTATTTGTTATCTTTGAATGTCATGTGTAATATGTAATATAAGCAAAAAATTTGTTTATATGATTCTCTTCATAAAAATAAAAAAGGGGAATAATCCCGATTTTTATGTGTTTTTATGTTTATTAGATGTTTATGAGTACCAGTTAATAATTTACTCCTGCGTGAAGGAGGGGGTAAGGGGGAACCATTGGTTCCCCCTGTAATTAGCAACAGGTGAGAAGTCGTCATTGTCAATAGATAGAGGGTCATAAAGTAGATTGGTAAGCTCATCAAGTAGGAAGGTTTTGCCATCAGGGAAGGAGATAGGTCTGAGATTGAGGGTGTCTTGTTCGTCGTCAGACGAAATCTCAGGTTCAGGTTCAGGTTCAGGTTCGGGAAGAGAGGGTTTGGTGTCCTTCTTGTCCTTCTTGGCGGGCTTGTCCTTCTTAGCATCTTCCTTGGCTTTCTTCTCAGCAGCCTTGGCATCCTCTTTGGCCTTCTTCTCAGCAGCCTTGGCATCCTCCTTGGCCTGCTTCTCAGCAGCCTTGGCATCCTCCTTAGCCTTCTTCTCAGCAGCCTTGGCATCCTCCTTAGCCTTCTTCTCAGCAGCCTTGTCGTTCTTCTTAACAGGCTCCTCAGCGAGCTTCTCGGCGGGCTTCTCGGCGGGCTTCTCGGCGGGCTTCTCAGCGGGCTCCTCAGCGGGCGCCTTAGCAGTTTTCTTGACAACCTTCTTTTTGACAGGCTCCTGAGCCGGAGCAACAACCACTTCCTCCCCCGTCAGAGGGAGTGGGTTAGTTGTAACCGTAGGTTCCCCCTTTCGGAGGAAGACACGCTGTTCGGCGCCAGGGGCGATCTCAGTCTGCGCGGCAGCGACGATCTCAGCGACGAGAGCATCCTGAGGATCAGTGACAACCTCAGTCGCCTTCTTGCCCTTGGCCTTGGGCTTTTTCTCAGAAGGCTCCTTCTCCTTCTTCTCCTTCTTGGGCTTAGGAGGAGGCTTGTTGTGCTGTTTGATAAGAGTCTTCATCTCAGAGGTAGACGTCTTGAGCTCGTTGAAGAACAACTCAAACATCTGATTCTGTTCCTCGGGAGAGGCAAACAGCTTGAGCGTATCGCGCGCATTGGCAGCGACAGAGTCGTCGGCATTCAAACGCTGGATGAACCAGTGTCCGAAGACCAAGAACTTGGAATACTTACCGGCAAGAGTGATCTTCTTGACCTTGGTGTTGGCGTTGGTGTTAACAATCTCGGCAGACATGTTAGTGTTGGTGTTGGTTTTTGGTTTTTTAATAGTTTGTTAGACTAGATGATTCAATAAAGTAATTGAGAGAACCTGAATCAATTTTCTATAGTTTCAACACAAATCATGGAACGCGACCATCCTTCCGTTGTAACGGAACCGGTTTCTTGATATGTTACTCATTTCTTGATATGTCACTCATTTCTTGATATGTTTTATATAGAACATATCAAGATTATATGTTATATACGTATATTCTAACAATTCACTATAGCAGGATTCTAGTGTTATCTCATATAGTAAGATTGTCGGGTTCTCTATGGTGTCTTGAGATCCTTTAATGCGATTACCTTGTTAAGTTCTCTGACGACCCTCGGATACAGAGTATCACGATCATACCCTGCGATAGAGTTGCGTTGCATATTTATACACTCATTGGAGAACTGTGAATTGACGTCTGCATAGTCCGGGTTATTTTTCTTCCAATCAATGAGAGTTCCCATACTCTTCCTTGATACTTCTTGTATAGCACTCCGCATTTTGGTATCGTCGGTTTCTTTATTCCATTCATTGTTCTCTTTGATATACACAGTCTCTCGTTTTAGATCGGTGCAATGGATGGGACGTTCGTGTATTCCCAGTTCCTTCAAGTGATCCATGAGTATTTTGGAAATCCCGCCGACGAACCCTAATTGCCCTGTGTTTGTAAGGTCTTCGCGTGACACTTCAATACTTTCTACAAAGTCCTTGAAATTGATCGCATTCTTACAATCCTCATTGAGGAATACGCTCAAATTGAATGTCTTGTTATGGGAATTCGTTGTATTGTGCGTTCCATTTTTGCAAAGTTCAAGTACTTGTTTTTGTAGCGCTTCATTTTGACGTTGTGTTTCTAATTGCATACGTTGCGTTTCTTGATTGCTTTTTATCATTTCATTTACTAATGTTTCAAATATTTGATTTTCTACTGCCTGAGAACACACAACAGGTGTTGTATGAGATATGATAGGTTGAGATACAACATTGTTTTTAGTACAAGTTTTCTTGTGTCTACATAATCCCGAGTTATATTTATATGTATTATTACAATTACCGCAGGTATATTGCGATTTTTCGCTACCATTATTACCATTGTCGTTACCATTCATATGTTTACGGGTGGATAAATGTTTATTATAATCAAATTTATTACAGCATTTATAGTCACATTGTTTACAGAAGAATCCTTTTGCGATTTTCTGCGATTTTTCGTTATCATTTTTTTCCATATAATGGTAATGAGAAAATCGTCTAAATGGTTTTCCGCGAAAATATTATGCTGTCAGTTTTTTTTGCGACGAATGAAATTTAAAGCATTATGCTCTGAGTGTGATTTTCAGCCCTGGATCCGTTTTGTATATTTGATTTTTGGACATTTTAAAAATGTCCATTTTTTTTTTCAGCCTATTAATAATGCAGGGCTCCCGAACAATTCTAATACTTATTGATTTTCCTACTTAAAGAAAAACGCGACCAAGGTTCTCTCGGATAAAATTGAATGGGATAATATAATTGTAAGGTATATCAGACTCAATTATGGACTATTCAAATAAAACAATAGCAGAACTCAAGAGGCTGTGTAGGGAACGTAATATCAAAGGGTTTAGTGGTAAGACCAAGAAGGAACTCTGTGATCTCCTGGAAGAACCGGCACAACTCTCTTCAACAGAAAATCATATAATAGCGCCAGTAACGGAAGTAAAGATAATGGAAACGGTGGATATAAAACGCTTCTTTGTAGACGGTCATGCTCCAAGTGGCGATAGCCCTATCGTACAAGGAGACTCGCTCAAAATCCTCCCCACATTGAAATCGGAATCAGCACAGATCATTATAGCAGATCCGCCATATAATATCGGAAAAGACTTCGGAAATAATAGTGACAGACAACCGATGGATGAATACCTAGTATGGTGCGAACAGTGGATCAAGGAATGTATACGAATTTTGAAACCAAATGGTACAATGTTTATCTATGGATTCAGTGAAATTCTGGCAATGATTTATTCAAAGATCCCTCATTGTGAGGGTGTACGCTCAAGGTGGATTGTATGGCATTATACAAACAAAACGGTTCCTTCACTCAACTTCTGGCAACGCACACATGAAAGCATAATCGTACTATGGAAATCCGACAAGGTCTTTCATCGCGATGATGTGAGAGAACCTTACACAGATGGTTTCCTGAATGGTGCAGCAGGGAAGGAACGAAAAGCAACGAAAGGTAGGTTCTCCAAAGGTGATAAAACAACAACTTATGAAGCACATGCGAACGGAGCTCTACCGAGGGATGTCATAAAAATACCAGCACTCGCCGGAGGCGCAGGCATGAATGAACGTGTAGATCATCCGACCCAGAAACCCTTAGCCCTATGTGATAAACTGATACGTTCATGTCGTCAACCGACAACGGAAGGTTATGTGCTAGTTCCATTCGCAGGATCGGGAAGTGAGTGTGTAGCGGCAAAAAAAAATGGTATTCCGTTCATCGGAATTGAATTGAATCCTGTGTATGTGAAATTATGTGAAGACCGCTTAGGAGGAACACCTACGGTTCCTCTTGAACCCCTCCCTCGGTCGGATTGAATGAGTGGGTAAGCGGTGACCTAGGCACCCCTTTAATCGCCGCCTGAAGTGCCTGTATAGTATTAACCTGTGTCATATAAGGGAGAACCGCAGACTTCTTAGTCCAAAACCCCTGTTTTCCTTGAAATGTAACGATTTTTTTATCGCGAAGTTCTCCCATCAACACTAACTTATGAATCCCCCAAACCTTCCATCCGTGGAAGTCCAACACCGCGAACAACGCGTATTCGTAATCGTGATCCTCCTCCAAGTGCTGCCATACACATTCGTCCTTCCCAGCCCAGTAACGCGCACATTTAATCTCAATCTTAACACCATCCAACGTAGCATCATTCTGTGTAGATGTCCTAGGACCTAATCCAAAGATCTCGCACATCATCTTTTCGGCAACTGAACCGAATGGCTTGGACTCCAGTTCAACCAACTGTAGAACCTCCGCAGATGCGCCCATTCGCTTATAGTATTTCAACTGAGTCTCTTTCTCAGCTATTGTCTTAAATGATTTCGTGTTCTTCCAAGAAACACACGAAAGAATGTCACTAGCAGCGATACACGAAGGGGTAAGTAGATTCATATTATTGTTTTAAAGCATTTTTATGAACGAAATAAACTAGATCAATTTTAACCATTCCAAATAAGAAAGCCTCATTTCTCAATATCCTACTCATTTCTCAATATGTCACTCATTTCCCGATAAGTATTACCATTGGCAAGTGAATAGGTTCTCTCAATTACCTCGGATTAGACCTTTGATGAGTGTGTCGGTTGCCGAGTTCGCAATGGATTGCCGAGGACAATAGTTGTCAGGGATTAAGAGATACACCCCCATCAAGGTTGTTATATGACCCACCACCATGACCTAACACCATGACCTAACACCAAATAAACTCAACAACAAAATAAACATATAAAAACATATTCATCAACATACACAACCAAACATGATAAATATATACGAACCGAATATAGCCCCATACACAAAGTCAGCTATAGACGCAATCAATTCAGGTTGGATATCAAATCACGGTACCTATGTAGAGAAATCAAAGGCACTGATCCAAGATACATTCAATGTGAAACACGCAATCCTTATGGCAAATGGCACCTGCGCCACGCACTGTCTATTCCTGGCATTGAAATACAAGCACCCGGAAATCAACACCATATATGTACCAAACAACGCATATGTAGCAGCATGGAACGCAAGTTTAATGACATACGAACAATCACAGTTACGTGTAATGAAAATGGACGAAAACACATGGAATATAGATACAGACATCACCGATCTACAGCCCAACTCTGCAGTATTAATAGTTCACAACCTAGGCAACATAATCAACGTCCCCAAGCTTGCCGAACAGCGCCCCGACCTAGTTTTCATAGAAGATAATTGTGAAGGATTCACCGGAAAATACAACGGAATATATTCAGGAACGTCCCCCACAACCCTATGTTCTGCAGCATCGTTTTATGGGAACAAGATTATCACCACGGGAGAAGGTGGAGTATTCATGACTCAGCACACAGAGATCTATGAATATATCAATAGAGTGTATTCCCAAGGGATGTCTAGCACCCGATACTTACATGACGTACATGCATACAATTATCGCATGACGAACATAGAGGCAGCATTCCTATACGATCAACTCCTTGATCTCCAGAGTATTATCGCCCAAAAACAAGAGGTTTTTCAACGGTATAGGGAAAGGTTCTCTCAACTCCAATCAATCAAACTATTTTCTATAGAACACGGGACCACCCCTGCAAACTGGATGTTTGCAATCCGTATACCGAACAATCCCATAAAGATCACCAATACAGTGGAATTTTTCAAACAAAACAATGTAGATATCCGACCGTTCTTCTATCCAATGCACCGACACCAGCATCTAGCCGATGCGCCGACCGACCCAATAGCAGAGACCCTTAACCGCGATATAATTATGTTACCATCATCACCCACACTCAAGCAAAAACAACAATATCATATAGTAAACACCACAATCAAGTTTATGTTATACATTCATAACATTACCATCCAACAAATAACACCAGGGAACAAACAAGAAATATACACAAATTTCCTATCGCAAATCCGGGACCCCCACTTCCGGTATTTCAACAAGAGAACATCGGAGTGTATTGATCTACATACCTATAGTGTCATACTAAAAAACATCACTACGAATGAATACATCGGGTATGCGCATATAGATCAAGGATGGTTCGGAATTTATATAAAAACGACGTATCAGAATATGGGTATAGGTTCTCTCATAGTCCCGTATATTCTAAATTATTGTATAGAGCATGACATCAAGCACCTACAGTTATCTGTAGACAAAACAAATACAAGGGCGATTGGTTTATATGAAAAGTACGGATATGTGAGGATGTCGCCCACCGTAAGCCACCCATCCGAAGAGGAAGCGTATTATATAATGGATAATCCAAGCCTACGGGGGCTGCCACCCCCCGTAAACCCCCCGCTTGGCGAAACTTATAACCCAAGCCTCGCAGATATATCATGAGTATCATAGAATACTATAACCCCACCTTCCGTAGCGGAGTCCCCGCAAGGGGGAGTCTCCCATAGTATGGTATTATCATAATGAAAAACATCCCTGATCCTACTCAAATCTTTTGACGAAATTATAAAAATTTCATCATAAATATAAGACAATTGCCGTATGGGCTCTATAAACAACAACAGATCATCGCCCTCCACTTCAATTTGCACCGAAAACCGTCTGATTTTATAACTCTTCTGTTCTCTCAATTCCGAATTGGAAATCAAATTAATCTTATTCTTGATCCGGAAGCGCACATCATTTGTAACGATACACTCACGACACAGTTTCGTATATTCAGCATCCGAAATAACTCCATCGCGTAGCACATCCATCTGGGTCCAGATGACACGATTAGTCGCCAACATAGATTTATAAAGTTCAGCATATCGGACAACAAAATCCTTCAAAATCTCATATAGCGCAGAATACTCCTTCTCAACATCCAACTTCCGCGCATCCGTAATGTTCTCACATTTGATCTGTAGAATACTCAACTTATCAATCGCTTCGCCCAACGAAACTGGTAGTAGATGCATAACTATATTCTATTATATTATAATATATTAATGGAAGAGAACAGGAACGCATACCTACTATCGCACAATGGTTTAGGAGACAACATAACAATGGTGGGCGCCATAAATTTCCTGTTACAATACTACGGAAACGTCTACTTCCTTTGTAAAGACACCAATAAAGAAAACATAGCCGCATTCTTCCCCAACAAACCACTACATATACACGCATTTCCAGATGCCAGAGAATTCGTAGAACCTCACCATGCCATAAAAAAGGCAGCCACAAACACAGCCAATGACATATTCATCTGTGGATTCGCACACAAGCATATCGCACAACATCGGAGAGTACTCAATCAAAAGCTCCTGGAATACGAACCAAACGATAAGAACTACACGATCAAACCAGAATGGCATCATATCCAACAATTCTATAAAGATGCAGGAATGGACCTCTCCGTATATTTCGAGCACTTTGATATTCCGAGCACAGACACCAATTTCCAATTAATCCAGTCATACACAAATATAATATTCGTACATACGAAATCAAGTAAGGGCGAAATCGCTATAGATCTAGACCAATTCCTAAACAATGTGAATACCATAATCATCTGTGCAAACAAAAACATCTACCCCGAAACCCACCCAAATTACGAAATAGCCGACAAATACGTAGACGCACCGATAACTTCATACACAGACGTAATCAAAAACGCAAATGAGATACATATAGTAGATTCATGCTTTTCATGTATCGTATACCCACTTCAAAACACAAACCGCCTTAAGGCAACCACTGTAGTAATATACGACAGGTCTTTAGTTTAACCTTTTTTAAAGGTTGAGTTTGGTTTAACCTTTTTTAAAGGTTAAGTTTGGTTTAACCTTTTTTAAAGGTTAATATATATATGGAAAACGAAACAGCATACCTACTGACATATAATGGTTTAGGTGATTACATAACGATGATTGGAGCACTAAATTTCTTATTAAATCATTACAAGCATATCAACATGGTATGCCGGTTAGGTAGTATAGAAAATATGAAACTATTTTTACCAGACAAACCGATCACATATATACCACTACAACCGACTGGATATAATATTATATCTTTCGAGCATCTTTTCTCAGAAGCATCTCAATGCATAAAAATAATTAGCGAAGCGCCGATCAACAGCGATATTCTAATATGTGGTTCCGAACAATTGAAAGGCGGTGTATTAAAATCAAGAATAACCAATCAAAAACTTTTACAATACATTCCAAATGACAAGCAATATACAGTCAAATGGACCCATATTAGGGATTTTTATCATAACATCGGTCTAGATCTATCAATATATTATGAGTATTTTGACATACAACAATCCAAAAATACACCAAACGTCACCGAGGAATACAATATTATTTTCGCACATACAAAGGGAAGTGATAAAAGTATCCAAATACCAGATGTAATATCCAAATACATAAACAACGAAAACACAATCATCATTTGCGCCAATGAAAACGTATACCCCACAAATCACTCCAAATACGATATAGCTAACCAATACGTAAATATACCTATAGCGCATTATATAGATATAATTAAACGTGCTAGCGAGATACATGTGATTGACTCTTGTTTCTCCTGCATCGTAAATCCACTCCAACAAACGAATCGCCTTAGTGCAACGACTGTAACAATATATGACCGCTCACAAATAAAATCACAACCACAACCACAAACGAAAAAATCATATAAAATGAAAATGCAATTTGGCATGTAAGAATGTAATGAGTAAAACATGGAGGTAAAACAAATAAAAAGAAAAAATATAGAGCGAAAACACTAGCATCAATTAATAAAAATGCCAACCGACATAGAATACGACGAAGTCGTCGTAAATCTCAAGGTAATCGCGTCAATAACGGTAAACACTAAACTATATACAAAAGGCGCCTACCTCAATATAGAGCAGCATTCTATCGTGCCTGAGAGTGTGAGAAGGTGGTATCGGCAAGATAGTCGCGACGAGTCAATCAAGCGGATTGACAGGACGATCACAAAGGCCATTGCATATTTATCCAAGGAACGGGTAATGCATCAGTATTTGAAAGAAGCAAAGGTCGGCATATTGAATATGAAGGAAACATATTCCACATGCATACAGACGATGGCACGCCTAGACACTATCCTTGACAAGATAGATTTAGTTTGTGTCGGGCAGGAAAAAATTGATGCAATCACCCAAGATCCGCAGCAAAACATAAGCACCACCACAAAATCAAATGGGAAACACCATAACCAACAACAATAATAATAACATGACGATTGAGGACGTATATGAGGAAGATATAGCAGCAACACAAGAAGAAGCCACAGTATATGTGGCGTACGGTAGCGAAGCAATACAGATACCTCGTATAGGGATCTTGGACGAGATTGAGGACAAAGAAATCGCAAGATGGGGACACACCTCAATCGGGGTAGCTGGGGCTAATGGGGGTGCAACCTCCATAATGGATACGGTCAACGCATCTACCCCAATAGAAGACCGCATCCGGATACTCAGCACCGAGATGATAAGAAGAGGACTGGAAACGGAAGAATCATTCAAGCGCCTACGCTCATACGAAAAAAAACGCGGCGAATATAGGTGTCTAATAGAGGAATTAGCCAGATACTATGATAGACAAACGGCACTGGGCCTACCGATAGAACAGCCGGTATTAAAGACGGGGGTATACATGCAACATATAATACTATTATGAAACGCTGATGTGAAACGGGAACGATTAAAAACAAAACATCACAAACTTTTTACTGGATAAAATTGAAAAAACCCAGCAAAGAAAGAAACAATTACACAGCAAGAAACCATGGGAAACTTATTCCGAAGACAAACGCAATATACATGCGACATTTACGACGAACGCGAAGCAATGGACGTAATACTGGAACTGTCCGAACAAAAGATGAACGAAGGAGATTACCTCAAGATATCAAAATGTCTTAAGGTAATCCATGAATCAAAACCACAGAAAATAGTATCCACATATAAGATACTAAATTCAAATATGATAGAACCCAACTCGTTATATAGACTAACACACGACGAAACAATCCAATTGATGCGCACGAGATACAAAGACTATTATGAATTCTGTATTGTAAAGCTAGAAGAATCAATTGCTGAAGATCAACTCCTTTTGCGACAAATAACCAAGGATAAGAAGGATGCATGGAGGCAATTGAAAAATGAACGAACGGACAAATCACGCCAAGAACATAAAGAACTGGTCCGAAAGGAAAAATTCACCAAAGCAAATATAGACAGACGTATCGCGGAAATCCAGAAGAACGAGTTAATGTTACGTGAATTCAATGCGGGAAATTACAGTAGAGTCCACCTTTAGGAAAGGTGGCTTAGCTACACCGTTCATCAAACGTACATGTCAATATACCCTGTAAAAATGCAAAGAAAAACATGACAAATACTATCTTAATCCAATCTTTTTTTGTTGGTATATCAAACTTGATTTCATGATTACTATGCCGTCCAATATTGTAATGGATCAGGTTCTCAAACATATTCACAACCAAGTATACACAGAATGAAATCACCAGGAGCCGAATCTTGGTAGCTTTACTAAATAAAGAGTACATATATATTTATTAAGAAACAAATATATATTTCAGATACAATAATGGTAAATGTAAATTTTGATGTATTTACTCCAGGAGAGGTTACAGAAAACACTACTCGTTAAAAAGGCTAAAAAAAACAAACGAACATGACTGTACTATTTGGGGCATGCGTGAAAACAAAGAAAAACAGATCCAGTTAAATATGTTTATAAATCCAAATAAAAATATAAACATATTCCGTATCAAAGCCTAATGGAGTCTATATTAAATACAATCAAAAATAATAATGTATATATATCACTCATAATCGCCGCATTAAAATTTAAAACAAAACACCAAGTTCTCTATGAATACCTCAACAACATGTTTATGCCAGCGACCGACAAAGAAGAGATTCTCCAAATATTCCAGAAATCTCAGCGAACCTACAACTCGTTCTCCCAACTCGCCAAAATATACAAATCAAAGACAGCGAAAACTACAATATCCACAGACCTATATTTAAACGAAATACCCAAAAACCATAGGAACGCCATCTGCATACACGCCAATGCGACCAACTATTGGTTTATGATCGGTGACCTATGTAATCATATTATGGCCGCATTGACGAACTCTCCCTATTTCTTTGCAGAACCAATACCAATCAAGAATCCATATACAAATATTCCATTCACCCAGGCACAACTATATACAATATATTTCAAAGTCCGCGCCAGTACATTCCTACTCCCTATCCTATTACATAAATTCTTCCTCTGTGAGTTTGATCTGGTACAGTTCCGTCTAGACAACGAAGCCGAAATCCGCGAGAGCTTCATACGCAGATATATCCATGTATCCGAAGATTCCGTCCTATATAGTGAAATACTAGTGATGTTATCACACCACCGCCGACGAAATAAGAGAATCCATCCGACCATACCAAAACCAGAGTTCATAAAAATAATGCGTCCCTATTTCTACTTATACATGGTGTCAAAATATCATATTTGTGGTCTGGAAAAGGTAGAAGTAGCGAAGGATGTGTTATATGATAAGCTAGAAGAGCTGTTTGAATTAAACCCACAGTTTGGCCGTATGTACCTGAAACGGAAAGGCAAAATCAGCTATGATCTAGAACATCCGAAATTCGGATTGAACGACGCAATTCAATCGCTATCGCTATCATAGTTAATAGAACGTCGTTCCTTAGGACTAGGTACACACTTCGGCTGTACTTCCGTGTTTGTATAGGAGACGTCTACTGTGAGGTTCTTAATATGCTCGGGTAAACGTTCACGAAACGCAGTCCGAGGACTAGTACATACTTTTGTATTATTTTTTTTATAACCAAGGCAACATAGCATTGGCATAATTTTTATATAATCTACAAACATATTTTTATTTAGTTTCCAATAATAATAATGTCATCTTGTTTGTGATGGCATTATTTTAGTTTTTTACTATATTCCATTTTTGAAGGAAATGCTGTTGGAATACACCCCACCCCAAATAAATATACGCCCAGTCTTTATATAGATAAAATGGGAAATGCATTATATTTAGAGCCTATATTGGATCCACTATCAAAGGAATATACAAATGTCCTAACGGTAGACACATACCCGGAAGGCCCTTTAAAAGATTTTGTGAAACAGAAGCGATTACCAGAACTATCTGAATTTAAAAAAACATCTACAGACAAGTGTAAATATGTATTAGTGCATCCGACCACCGAATATATGGAGAACAAGGACATACCATTCTTGTTCTCTTATTTACAGAAAAATGGATACACTATAGAATATCAACAAACGAAGTTATACAAACACCCGAATTTAGTATGTCTTTTTTCGTATACAGCAGGTGGGATCTAGATTAGCTTATCATATTACTTGAGTAGGAATATCCCAATGTATAATAAGATGGTCCCGGAATACGATTATATAATTATCGGTGGAGGTTTAGCAGGACTGTATACGGCATATAAACTTACGCAGAGAGAACCCAACGCAAAGCTCTTGATTTTAGAGCGAAATCGCGCAATGGGAGGGCGTATTGATACGATCCATAACCTGGAGGCCGGCGCTGGTCGTTTCCACGACCAGCATAAACTCCTTCTGACACTGATAGACGAACTCGGATTAACCGATAAGATCAGGCCGATATCAAGTTTCGAACATTTCATGCCATCCAAAGGCCCGGATCGTGGTAAACTGTTTGACTGGAAACCCATCAATGAAATCACGGATAAACTCACGAAAATACAAATACCAATTCCATACGACGTAACATTTATAGAATTTGCCAAAAAAAGACTAACTCAGGAGGAGATAAGACTCCTTTTGGATTTTTTTGGATACTCATCCGAGTTGACGGATATGAATGCGAAGGATACTATTACATTAATGAAGCGACATTTCAATCAGAGACGTCAGTATTATGTAATGGAAGGTGGTCTTTCACAAATAACGGAGCGACTTATAGAGCGAATCAACGCGCATATGCTTACCCACAGGCGAGTCATTAATATTATTGCGAAGCAGTCAGAGACAGTCCCCGTAATATGGGTTGAATGTGACGGAATAAAGCGCCAATACACTGCTAGGAAATGTATATGCGCCCTAACAAAGGACACACTATTGAAACTCCCGATATTTAAACCTATATACCCAGTCCTAAGAAAGATTCAGACACTACCGCTATGTCGTATCTATTCCCAGGTACCCGACTTACCACAAATGAAAATAACAACAAACAATAATCTACGTATAATAATCCCTGTAGACGAAAAAACAAATACAGTTATGATGTCGTACACAGATAACAAGTACGCGAGATTTTGGAAGAAAATGCTGGATGAAAAAGGTATGGAGGCAGTAAACACGGAACACCAGAGACTACTAACCCAAACTCTAAACCATGAAATTCAAATGCCAAAGAAAACCCAAGTATTCTATTGGGAACATGGTGTCGCATATTTCTCCCCTGGATTTGATAGCGAGACAATGCCAAAACAAATCATGCGACCTTTCTCTGATATACCAATATTTGTGTGTGGGGAGAACTATTCCGAGAAAAATAATCAATGGATGGAAGGATCATTGGATACGAGTGAATATATATTACGCCTTTTTTGAAAGAAACAAGATTATATTATTTGAAAAGAAGCGAAACCCAGATCTCATTATGATGTAAAACACGGTCAAACACATATCCATTATCACGTAATATTTGTCGGCATAGTTCGTCGCGTTCCGCATTCCTTCCCAACATCTCAATAAGGATAACATCAATCGGCACCGAAAAATCCCAGGACTGCAATACCTCATATTCATGTCCCTCTACATCAAGTGATAGTAAATCAAAATGTGTGTAGTTAGTGCACTTTATAATTTCACTAAGTGTCCTTGGTTTAATATCTAACGCACTCTGTGGTAGATCAGAATACTCAATACTATCAAACCATAAGTCAAAATGTAGAGACGGTATAGTATTCTCTATGCCGGATATTGCCGCCATACCATTGGTGAAGAAACGGAATGTCTGTGGTTCTGTCTTACAACTAACGAGATCATTATATAATACATTATTCGGTCTAGTTTGCTGTAATCGTTGAAACTGAATAGGGTGTGGTTCGATCAAAACACCAGTCCATCCAAGTTGGTCCTCAAAGAATTTCGTATTGGAATATAGCACACCATCTAGTGCGCCCAATTCAATATAAGTACCATTACGTTTATTTTTAAAATAATTCTCATTCAATGTAATATCTTCTTCGCATTGTGAGTAATACATGTTATGCTTTTTCTTAAAATTATATTTTGATATACTTTTCTAAAAAGTATATTTCTTCATCCGCTCCTCTCCCAAACAACGAACTACTTTCGCATGGTCCGCTTCAACACCACTTCCGATTGTTGACTCCATACCCTCTTGAATAACTAGCCAAGGAAAGTACGAATATGAATGTCCTCGTGTCTGTAAACGCGAGGTCATCCAATCACTGGATGCGAATTCATTCGCGTACCAGCTCAAGAGACATTGTGCTCCGCGCCGAGATATAATATAGGCGCCGGTCAAATACTGCTCCCGAGCAACTACCCAGGTATCTTCTGGCATAATCGGTTCCGACGCATTTAAAAACACCGCGTCCCATTCTGGATCATCCACCCCCGACAGCAACTCTAGTCTTTCACGCCAGTCCTCAATAAACATCGCGTCATCTTCTAACACAAGTGCGTATTCAAGTCCACGTTCAACTATCATTCGCCACACATTCACATGAGATTGGCCGCAGGCGCGCTGACCGCCATTCAAATATCCAGCGAATCGGTCAACCACCTGATCGGGGGTAGAAGCGATCCAGCGTTCGCATTCAATCCCAAGTGCATCTAGACGAGCACTCATCCGAGGCCAGCGAGCATCCAACGAAATACAGAAGGTGTTAGAGGCATTTAGCACGAAGCGCATGATAGGTACATATATAAATAATGTTTATATATATAAAAGATGAGTAGTTTTATCACGGCAGAGGAACCAGAACAACAGTTATTTGTTTATGCAGTTGGTAGAGGAAATCCGCCACACGAGGGTCATATGGCAACCATAATGACAGCTATAGAACTAGCTAGGAAGCATAATGGTAAAGCACTCATCTTATTGGGTAATGGTGCGGCCAAAACAATCGGCACGATAGAAAATCCATTGGATTTCGCTTTAAAAAAGGCAATCATAGAAGAACATATACCAGAGGAATACGCGTCATTTTATGAAATACAGCAGATGTCAAAATTCCCAACATCAGACATAATTATGTTTATCGGAAAATACAAAGATGATGATAGGACACCATATGTAGTTCATTTAACTGCGAAAAAGGCCGGAAAAGGTAACGAAAAATCAGACTCTGAAAAACTTGCGTTCATAAATAAATATCTAAAAGACGCTGGATTTAAAACAGGTTCTCACGCAATTACTCCGACAAAAACGGAAGATCAGGATATGTCAGCTACATCAATAAGAAGGTTTGCAGTGAATCAAACTAGAGAAGCATTCATAGAAAAATATAGTGATTTTTATGGAGATATTGCTGGAACCGTATATGATACAATAAACGCCGCATATGAAAAGTCATCTGGTAAGTTGAAACAAGAATATATATACAATGAGAGTGAACCGCCAGTATCCAAAAGGGTACGAGCCAATGGTGGAACACGTAAAAATAATAATAAACGTAAAGGTGTTACAAAGAAACGTAAACATTACAAATCCATCTCCAAATAATCAGCTCGTGGTCCAGAAAAAAGAGTCATTACATCTATAGGCGCCGTCTTACCCATAACAACATATTCGTTTTTAAAACCAGTAACAAAAGACGCCTGGTCCAGTACACTAATAGCAGTCTCAATATTACCCACAGTGGGTTGTTGTAGGAAAGGACGAATCCGATCAATGATTTCAATAAAAGAATCTTCATACTTGGCATTCAGCCAAATGGGTACCTGTCCTGCCAACATAAATCGCTGCGGGCCGGTTTGTGCCAAACGGATTCCATCACCGATTAAATCATAGTTGATATTTTTCCATCCAATATCAATTATCGGAATCGCATTGCTCGGTTTAAGTTTAGGCTTCATTTTCCATACATGATTCAACCAAGACTCGTCGCGATCCTTCGCAAGTGCATACGCCACAAGTTTACCAGAGGGAATAGCTATAACCGCGCTATCATAAAAGCTAGAAAAATTACTGGCACATGTAGCGCGATCTTCAGTATGGACCTGTGTGAATGCTTTCTTCTGGCGCAATAAGGTACAGATAGAAACAGTTTCCGGTCCGATATCAGCCCATTTTCCCGCGCATTGTTTTATCTGTACGGTTTCCAGTTCGCGGTTCAGCATGGAAATCATTTTACGGAAAGACTTCTCACTAACATTACCGCCACCAAACATCTGAGACCATTGAACGACCATTTTACTAAAAATCCAACCGAAACGGCTCTTCTCACGAGGCGCCCACTTCGCGGCAAATGACATGACATCCCGACCCGATGGGCGAGGAACCAGTGTATTTGGAGTCGCCCGCTTAATTTGTAGATAGTTTGCCAATGCTTTATTCCAAGCTATACGGTCCGTGTTTAATTGGTAATTCATAAGACCAATAGCAGAATCAATAATGGCATCCGCATTCTGGTCGTTAGTTCGCCTAACATACCCACATAAGTATTTAATATCCGCCCAGGAGCCGATCCCAACCGACGTAACAATGAATCGTAGCGCCTTAATCGCCTGGACTGGGTAGTGCCGATACCAGACACAAATCATCGCATATGTCAAGTCGCGCTCACCCAACCCATCATTTATATCACGTGTATGCGCTATAAGACGATAAAGCATCTTAAACTCCGTGCTGTCAGGTTTAAGATAACGTAACAAACCATCCAAATCGGAATCAATACAATTACCACGTTTCAATGATGCATAAAATTCATTCACACGATCCATTTATATGTTAGTCTAAATCATAAAGTACTTATATTCTTTCGCGTTTTATTAAATTGTGTGCTATACGTGACACGTTTCGTAGGTTTGTTACCACTTACCTTGTTTCGGAGAACAGGTTTTGCAGGGACGCGTTCAATCTCTTGAAATAAAAAGTACACCGCGTTCAAATCATGAAAAATGAATATGGATGGCATAACAATGATATCATCAACGAACGAGAGTTGTGTTATGAATCGCGACGACACCTCCATCTGTGAATATGCTTGTATATGTTCGGGTTCCAAGTCAACTAAAAATATCCACGAATCTAGAAACGCATATTTAACACTTGGTTTTGAATTCTTCTTTTCCTCAACTATCTTGAGAACCCGTTCCTTAGATATTTTTCCATCATGTAGATCTACCATTTCATCAGTGATTTGTTCTATGTATTTGTTATGGTTCATAAATAAAAAGAAACATTTGATAGATTCCATTGGTTCACGTTGAAATTTTTCCTGGACCCGTAATAATTTCTCCTCTTCTTCAATCCACGACATAAGTTATAGTTCAATAGGATTTTTGTTTTGTATTTATAACGAATATCCAATATAAAGACATACCATATAATAGTATGTCTCAAAACAGCACGATTGTATTTAATTATTTATTTTTTAAATTATAGCATAAAAATAAACTAAAAAATACCAATAGTTGAGGCAGTAAAATTGATTCACGTATTGTAAGATAACCATATCTTGTAATAAATGGAATCAATACTATGTATACCGAGGATGGATATTACAACACAAAAGCAGTATATCCTAAACACGCTATATAAGCTAAAGTGGGGTCATATTTCAATCGTAAATGAGATCCCTCTACGCAACGAGCCGAACCAGAAACGTATTCTGATAAGGGTCAAATGGGATGAGTGTTCGGATGATATCCGTTCACGAATCCATAGTGGGGACAGTATAAAACTAGTCCACGATATTAACTCGCCTTGGTTTTGGAAGATCGTCTTAGGTAAATCATAGAATTAGATGTTTAAATAATATAGAGTCCGTATCATATTGCGTTGGTCCAATACCGACCATTATGATCCACAGCCAGTACCATTTGTATGCTTCCGCCTTTTTTATTTCTTGTACGAAAATGGTTTCAATCTCGTTATACACGTTCTTATGTTGTATTATCTCAGTTTTAAGCTTATCCTTAACACCAAGTAAAAATGCATAACGAGTCCTTTTGCGTTCACCTTCCCCACCTTTTTGACGGATATATCTGATTTCATTTTTAATGTCCTTATACCGAATGATAAGATTCCGTTTATAAGTCTCAATATGCTTTATAAACGAAAAAATATTAATATGTGATATAATTGGAAACACCAGTTTTATTTCGGACGGAACATTAATTAAATCACGTATTTCTGAAATCTTCCGCTCGAACTCCATTATTTTTTCAGACACTACTTCACTATACCCATAATCGGTCGTATAGTGGCTATTTCCTAGAGTGAGTGATGCATGTAAATTACCGTATTGCGAACTCAATAATGAGAACGAATTGTGTGCGGATTCTAACTTGAAATAATTACACAGAACAATCAAGAAAAGTACGGTAGCATTCATACATGAAATTATGGCACCACTCCATTTGTAACCCATTATAAATGGCGCGATCAATGTTGATGATGATGAAATGACAATAATCGGTACCATCAGCATATGTAGTTTATATTGTGTGAATTTACTTGAATATAGATATAGATTTTTCTGACCGTTTAGATATGTTATCAGTATGTCAAGTTCATCTGATTCCGAATTATATTGGTCGAATGATCGTGCAACCTCTTTATAGGTCAATTTACGAAATTTTGCTGATTCAATATCGTCATCACTTGAATTATTACTACTGTTAGATAATGTGATCGGGCTATTACTATTACTTCGTTGACGGTCACGTTCTCTAAACTGATCCATCATCGCAAGATTCATTTGATGAACGAAATGTGAATCAGTATACTCGGCCAATTGTGATTCTTCTTCCACGTCCATATACTAATAAAATTGAAATTATTTGCAGACACTGGAGAAACAACAATAAAAGTAAATCAAAATCAAGAAATGGATAAGGAACGGTCAAAGGAACGGCCAAAGGAACGGCCAAAGGAACGGCCAAAGGAACGGCCAAAGGAACGGCCAAAGGAAATGGAACAAGCAAAGAGGGAGAGAACCTATATAATCCAGTATCGCAGGCAAATGAAAAACCATATAATGACCTCACGGTTCAATAATTCTACATGGTCCGAAAACACAAATTTCAGAAAACGAAATGGTAAGCATGGGTGCGTTTACTGTGCGCCGCTAGTAGTTTCACAACAGATTCCTTACGATTCTATTATGTTCGTTTTAGAAATGAATAATGACACAAACCAGATCATGGGGATTGGTATGGTGAGAAACCACCCAGTACAAAACAAGTATAATGTATACCAGAACAATAATTTCAATCGTTATGTGTATACAGGAAAATACAGAATAGACCGTAGCTCAATGACCGAAGAAGAAGAGACTATTCTACGTGCGTTTGATATTCTATGTTTCAGAGGCAATCACCACATGAAACGAGGACAAGGTCTAACTGCATTTCCGGTAGACAGCTTATGTCGGTGCGCGTATAATAAAATGGATTTAGTTGAATTTATAACGAATATGTTTAAAACAAGAATTATGAATCAAGAAATATAAACCTAATATGTATAAGTTCCTATGGCTGATATATATAATATAAATGGGTATACGGACGAAGAACTCTATGCCGTTCTAGATCTTTCAAACCCGACAGACAGAGAATTGGAAGCAAAGATACTGCATATGATATGGAAGTACGAGAACTTTGGTAACGCATCGGGTGACAGACTTGTTCGTTTTTTTAATGATATTTACAGTCACTTTTTTAACATAGAAGGCATGCAGAACGAAGAACCTACTCCAGCGATAGAACAACCATCGGAACCAGCACCAGCACAAACTTCAATTCCTGCACCGAGTCAAGAAGTTGTTCCGGTAGGAACATCGTATTCTAGTGATAAACTAAATCCAGTTTTTAGACAGACTATAAATCGCATAGTCAATATTGATAGCCAGTATCGTAACAAATCTGCAATAACAACGGATTATACATTCAATTTATCTACCCCGCTAAGGGATGTAGTTAGCTTGAAATTGAACTCAGTTCAGATTCCATATACATGGTATACAATTAACGCAAATTATGGTAGTAATTTCTTATATTTAAAAGGTATATCACCGGGAGTAACTGGTGGTAGCTATGATATCAAAGTCCAAATAAATCCGGGTAACTACACGGCAAATGAACTAGTCACGGCAGTAAATAATTCATTTGTAGCATTACGAACGAACCCGGAATACACGGACATAAGTTTCGGAATTACAGGAATAACTTATGATTATCCAAGTTCCAAATCAACAATCAATATTGATCTAAGAAAAGTATATAACGAAACAGATTACACGTTTGATTTCGGAACATGGTCCACACCTAATGTGGGAGCAAACACAGCAAATCGTGGTAACACAATACCTGCATTCTTGGGTTATAATTTTCCGTCCTATACAACCAATATTGTTCGCTCTAGATATGATATTCTTCCATTAATCGCAAATTCAGCAGCCGATAATGCGATCAGTCAGTTTACTTTAACTAATAACAATAACTATTTTCATATATATAATTATACTGGTACCGAGTATATAACTGATCCGTCAAACTGTACGGTTTTAGATGACATTAAAATTACATTATCACTTCCAATAGATCTTACCTATTCACGATCGCAAATTGTGTCGGATCTCAGCGGACAATTATTTGCTAATACGAAATTGATAAATTCTTATATACGTCGCTATGACTATACCGAATCCAGTAATACCGGCTTCATTGGATATAATAAATCGTATTATGAGATGTATTTGGAATTAAATCGGTTTAATACCAAACGCGTCCAAGGTGCGAAGATCGCAATCGTATTTTCCGACGATAATATATCAGATATCTGGTATGGCGCAACGTCTGCGCTCGTATTTGAAAAGAGTTCATATGAATTGAGTAATATAACATCAGAATCAAAGGCGCCACAGTCATCTATTGTAATCAATTCGCCACCAGACAACCCATCACACATATATTTAAAATGTAAAATACCACGGTTTAACGGGAGAACCGACACCGGTAACATAATACCAGGCGGAAATACGATAATAAATGATTTTAAAATACCTATATCAAATTCGCCCGCAGGAGGATATACATTCAATAACTATTTAAAACAAATAAACGATAAAATTATTGACTATAGTGATAATGGTAATATAAACACAACGAATACGTTATTGAGTGTAGAAAATTCATTTACGAATGTGAAAGTGGATATTAATAAGCGATTCCGCGAAAACGCGTATACATTAGACACAACTACTAGTACGTTTATAAAAACACTTGGGTTTACTGGAGATCCGGACTTGAGTTTTAATTCTATATCTGGAACTCCATATACGAGTGCGACATACAATATACCACAAGGCGCGACAATTATGATTATAAAGCCCAAAACATCAGGTGCCAACAAAGATATAAACAACTATGTGGTTACAAATAATACGGGGCAGGCTATATTGACAACAAGTATATCAGAGGTATCCACACAGATAGCAAGTATATGTGCTTCATATCTGGATGAATATGGTGATAATGTATTAAGTGGAACTACATTAACATTTACTACCCAACAGAACGGACAGACAGTAGCAACACTACGAGTAATCGTAAACAAGTATTTGATAGAACAGTTTTATGATCTACAGTTTGTAGATCCGAGTGCCAATGTAATATCATCAAGGATAGTCGGGTGTGGTATTGAAACTGATCCAAGTAGTAATAATATTGGAGTATTGGCATATTCAGATAATTATGGAAATACTTGGTCCGGTACAACAACTAATATATTTTCAACGAAAGCAAATACAGCGGCATATAATGGTAATGTATGGGTAGCTACTGGATCGGGTGTAGATAATACACTAGCCAGATCCTCTAATAATGGTAGTACATGGACCGGTTTGGGTAAAGGAATATTTTCAACAGAGGCGACTGGTGTAGCGTGGAATGGGAGTCTATGGGTTGCGACAGGTCAAGGCGGAAACACACTCGCAAAATCAACGGATGGAAATATATGGACTGGACTTGGTAACACTACATTTTCAGTCAAGGCGACAGGAATCGCATGGAATGGTAATGTATTTGCGGCAACCGGGGAAGGTGGAAACACGATTGCGATATCGCAAAATGGTACCGACTGGACGTCACGAGCAACGACCACATTGTTTTCAACTAGGGCGACAGGAATCGCATGGAATGAATATATATGGGTCGCGACCGGACATGGAGGAAATACAATTGCATATTCTAAAAACGTAATGGGTAATACTTGGACTGCCGCTGCAACCACATCTCTGTTTTCAACTGGTGCAAATGGTGTTGTATGGAATGATTCGGTACCAATGTGGGTCGCCGTAGGAACTGGTGCCGGAAATACAATTGCTACATCGTATAATGGAAGCACATGGACCGGACGGGGTACAACTACATTCACCACAGCGGGGTATGGTGTTTCGTTGACCGGTGCAAATCCACCACAATATATAGCGGTTGGTGAAGGAGGAAATGCTATAGTTCGTTCAACTGATGGTATAACATGGGCTGCATTAGGATCATCACCATTTACAAAGGGGTATGGTATTGGATGGGATAATAAAACAGTTGGTAGAAATCAGACACTTATAACGGATGTATCAAACTCTTGGATAAGGAATCTAAAATTGGATAAACAAAAGTATGCGTTATCAGATTACCGTACGAATTTTTCATGGGCGCAAATAACCGGTGTAGATTTAGTTAGTACTGATGTAATAACAATATCAAGTAGTGCAGATATGAATACTATAAAATTAACACCTGTAACAACTGGATTAACTACAGGTACAAATGATTATTCAAATGGTATAATACTGACTATACCTGATGGTGTATATACCAGAGATCAATTAATAAATGAAATAAATACACAATTTACAAATACACTAACTGACGTTAACGATCAAAATATAGCAAATGGTTCTATTGCAAAGGTAGTAACATCAACTGCAGGCGATGAATTTATACAGATACGATTGAATGTAAATAAAGTTTATACGTCAGCTGATTATAAGATTGTATTTTATGATCCTTTTAGTTTTGCTACAGTTCTGACTAGTGGTATAATTAATGGTGGTAGAAATATAGGAAATACATCGTGGGATTCAACACTAGGTTGGATATTAGGATTTCATGAAGAAACTGAATATGACCTATCAAAGACAACTTACGTAACAACAAATGGCAATATTAAGAGTATTACTGGTGATAATGTAGTGAGTATTAATATTTATAGTTACTTTATGATATTATTAGATGATTTCAATAACAGCCATATGAATGATGGTATAGTAACTACTACCAAGAAGGAAACAGATGTAAAATTACCAACATATACGAATCGTACAAATTTCAATGCGGATCCTATATCTGGAAATTTGATCGCAACGAATATATCCGCTAATGGCGCGCCTCTCACACAAAAACAAGTATACGCGATACAAGCGACACTAGATCAACAAACTTTGCAAACATCAGCGCTCAAATTCACAGAAGGCCCATTCGCAACCAATGTATTTGGTCTATTACCATTAAACATAGCGAATCTACCGAATAACAGTATATATGTTGATAGTAGCATTGGACTACGCGACCAACAGCGTAACTATTTCGGTCCAGTGAATATCCAGAGGATGTCCGTAAAGTTAATAAATGATCGTGGCGAGACGGTAGACCTTAATGGCGCGAATTGGTCGTTCTCATTTATATGCGAGCAACTATACCAAAATAATAGGGCGTAAGTATATACACGATGATTTATTATATAGATCTGATTGGATTTTATGGACCACTGGTAATCGGATTAATAAATGTATTCGCGCTATGGTCCCGTAAAACGTATTTAATTTCATATGTATTATTTTTTGCGGCAAATTCATTTATAAATGGAATTCTTAAAAATATTATACAACAATCACGCCCTTCCGGACAAATATATCTCAATGATCATGATGTAGTGCCGGATAGCGCACCGAGTAAATACGGTATGCCATCCGGACACGCGCAGTCAGTCGGATACTCCGTTACGTTCTTATATTTAGTCGTTCATTCACCAGCTGTATTATATGTGTCGGTATTTATTGGTGCACTCACTTTATACCAACGGTTTAAGTATAGGCGTCATACAATTTCCCAGTTATTCGCTGGATTACTCACAGGTTCATTAATCGGAATGGTTTCTTATGAAGTTACGAGAACATTAATCATACAACCCAATATAAAAATATCATTATAATATAAATGTCACAGAGTGATTACCTCCAATTTAAAAAGACATCACGTCTATTAAAAGATCAAGCGGACTTTGATCCGGTTTTTGCGCCGAGTGTCTACATAGCCGGTAAAGATTTCAATTTAGAAACCACCGTCCTTAACACCAAACAAACGAATAATCAACTTAAGCCATCTGGTAAACAGCTGGTATTTGGAATGGAGAGAACAACAGGAGGCAACTGCCCTACATTTACTTTATGTACGGGAACCAATACGCGTGCGAACCGCCGCGCACTTGATGCGTGCCAAACCGCCTGTTTCCCGGTTATGAAGGCTCCTGGACGCTCTGTACCCCCGGTGAAGCCAACTACCGCGAAGAATTCGCAGTTCCTCAAGCCGAACTTCAGTTCATATGTTCGCAAGAACTACCGTGTTCGTTGTGAATGCAATGATACAACTTGTATAGGTTCTCGCTCTCGCGTATGTCGTTTGAAGTATGGATGCACGTGTAATTAATGTCATTATATTATATACGCAATTTATATAATATAGATGAGTTCGTATTTTGATAACAAGGAATTATTTACTGGTCCTAAGATGAACCAATATGGAAGTCATATGGTTATGACAAATGTTGCGAAAACATCCAAGATCAAATATGTCAATATAGATACTAAGTTTAGAGATGAATATAACTCCAATATAACGACTGATTATACAATTACATTACCAGAGCGCATTACCGATGTTCGTAGTATCTCGGTAACCAATGTAGAGGTACCCAATACATTCTTCAATATTTCTGATAACATTGGTAATAATGCTATGAAAATCACATCATCTACATCTACAGGTGTATTGGTGGTTCGTGATGGTAATTATAGTCAGGCAACTCTACTAACCGAGTTGAATGCTCGCAAGACTGCCCTCGGAGCACCATTCACCAACCTCACATTTGATGCATCTTTCAATAGGATTACAATGACGCCCGCATCGGGAACATTTGCTTTAGACTTTGGTGTGGATTCCACCGGAACCTTCGCGAAATATAATTTCAAGACTCGTCTGGGTTGGTTGTTAGGGTTTCGCAACCAAACATACACAGGCATTACCAGTAGGCTAACATCGGATTATATGTATAGCTTGACTGGACCACGATATTTATATTTAGTGGTTGATGAATTCACTAGCAACGGTAATCAGAAATCATTTATTGCGCCACTACCGTCGTCGGTTCTCGCGAAACATATATTGGCTCGTATTACATTAGATGGCGCAACATACCCATTCATGAGTGTAGTTCCTGCTACTGGATCAAATGGGCTTTTGATATCAGATGTCCGTTCATACACGGGTAAGGTTGATATACAAAAACTGAACGTCCAATTGGTGAATGAGAACGGAACACCAATGAATTTGAATGGTGCGGATTTTTCGTTCTGTCTTCAGATAGAACACGAATAAAAATATACTTATATTTCAAATACAAGTATGTTTTATGAAATTGCGAGTAAACTCGTTTCTGAGTCACTATTAAGTTTATACCCAGTTATTGTTAAGAACATTGCGATTCCTATAGAAATGCAATTATGGAGTCGTTTCTTCACATATGTGGTGATATCCATGTTTTTTATAGATCCGTCTTATATTCAATCAAGCCTGGTATCATTGGATGGAATTCTCCTGTCCGTTGTTACCATAGCTCATGTATATACGTCATACAAAGGATTTATGTTGCTTGAAAGCGGCATGTCATATACCCTCTTCTATTTATATCCGATCATGATATTACTCATGTCAGGAGAACCTATCAGTCCAATCATGGGATTATCTCTACTAGGAGTATATTTGTTGTATTCTGAAAAAAGTAAAAATGATGATAAAGAAAAAGAGAAGGATAAAGAAAGAGACAAACTAACTGGGGTTATAATGATATCACTTGCCGCGTTCACAGAGGCCTTGATTTATTTTGTAGTGCGTCGTCTAAAAACCGCAAATAATTGGAACCATATTTTCTTATCATATTTCCCAGGTTCTCTTCTAATGACTGGATTATTATTCAATCAAATCAACTTAGCTAATCAAAATATCAATTTATCTTTATTATTAAACGGCGTGATCGGGTTGGTTGGATACTTATTACGTTTCTTTGCTATATCAAAATTGAGTCCATCAATATACGCACCTCTTTCTTATTTCGGTGTAATAATGGCATATGTTTATGGAATACTAATAAACGGAGAACAAATTACACTCTTAAAGGCTATCGGTTCTCTTTGTATAATAATTCCTAATTTGTTTTTGTTATAATCCACTAATGTAGGTTCTCAACCTATCCACTGGCGACCATCTCAGTTTGTCTAGCGCATCACTGTGTTCCCTAAGTGTAATTCTATAATTTCCCGGCAGATCAGGTAAGTTCACGCAACTACATAGAGAACCAAATCTCTGTGAAAACATCGCATATAATTCATTAATTGAGTAATTCACACCGGTACCTAACTCCCATGCATCTTCGTGAACGATATCTGTATCCATAATCCTACATAATCCATCCACAATATCATCCACATGTGTAAAATCACGTCGTTGTTCTCCATCGCCAATGATAGTGATAGGTTCTCCATCACGAATCTGCCGACGCCATACACCAATTACAGTTGCATAATCACCATCCATTATCTCGCCAGGTCCATACACATTATAAAAACGAGCAAGTTGGATCTTGCACCCTAGCGACTGACGGTACATTTTGCATAGTTCCTCACCTAAGTATTTACTCATGGCATATGGGGACCTTTTCGGATCATGCCAGCGGGATGAAGAACCAGCATATACAACTTCCGCGCCGATGGTTCTCGCAAACTCCAATACGGCTTCAGTTCCAACTACATTAGAACGAAACGTTTCACTAGGATGAGTAAATGATGGTTGGATACGAGCGAGTGCTGCCAAATGAAATATAACATCAAAATTACGCTCTCCGATTGTACCAATATCGGTCAAATCGCAGCTATAATAATTACATCCTGTAACTTCGTTCTCTACATTTCCAGTTGAATAATTATCTAGCGACCAAACTGAATGACCGTCATTCAATAATCTCTGTATCAAGTTAGATCCGATAAACCCAACGCCACCTGTAACGAGAATCTTCATTGTATGTATGTTTCATTATAAAACGTTTATATAGTTTCATTTCGCGCTAAGAACTATAAAATTGATTTATGATTTTGTAGACATAAAAACTGATAACAGTTATTTACCAAACCATGCCTTCCAAGACACAGCTTTATCGTGAGATTGTTGCGAAGTACGAGGATACGTACGGCGCCCTTCCGGATACAGGCAAAAAGCCACTATTAATTAACATAACTGGACCGTTTCGCAACGATCTATACAAAAACACCCATATATATGATAAGGATGTCTTGAATATGGTACTTTCCGCAATGTGCGTTACGATTATTCTTGCCCCTAGATTTGTCACGCTAATTCTAATGATGAGTATATGCTTTATGTGCGTCCACACCTCTAAGATCTATGTGGATTACTCCAAGGTATTTGATGGCGAATTTATTGAGATTGATGGGCGAATGATTGGTGTCGTGGCGCCGACACAGAAAGAGGAAGGACAACTAGAAAGCAGGAACTTTGATGAGATTAGTGACGGACGTAAACTGAGAGAAGCGCTCATGCGCGCAGAGTTGGACGGAGACGCGAAGACGGTCGTTGTGAGTGTAGGTTCAACAACCGCCCAGATTATCTACGGTCAAGAGTATGCCAAGACGAATGAGATCCCGGTCGGTGTAGATAATCCGCTTGATTATGAAATCACCGAGCTACTGGACGCAGTGGAACTGGACGAGAACGGTATTGTAGCCCTTATGAATTCGTCAGGATACGCGTTCCGTATTAACGCGGGTGCACTGTATAATGATAAACAGTTAGAGAGGGACACAATTACGCATGAAATAACACCAAGAGTAGTTGGTGGAAGTGGTGACAACCGAAACGCGATGAATTTCGCTAAGAAAGTCGTCGCGAAACATAAGGCAGGTAAATACAATTATACCTTGGTATTCATTCCTAGAGGTGACCCGTCAATGCCTCAAGGCGGATCGCATACGCACCAGCGCATTCTAGAGGCAATTAGACATGGATTTAATATTACGGTACTGGAGGTAAGTGGTAAGCAGACCAAGCTGTTTGAATTGATGGATGAGGCAATCAAGGATTATTCGGCGGAGAGTATTTGCGGAAGAATTAAGAACAAAAAAATGGTTACAAAGGAAGGGAAGACATATGGAAGTGGCGTCGTATTCAAGGGAATTGACCTATAATTAATAATAATACTAATAACAAAAATATTTTTATAGGATATTATAAAGCATAGATTGCAATGTTGTGATATATCCAATATCATTACAATTACTCTTTCGCATTCGCTGTAATGTTTTTTTAGATAACAAGCGTCGCGATAGAATATGATACTCCAAAAATGTAATATTCTCACTAATATCATTAAAATAAATCTGATTATAACGCCGCATAGGATGAAACCATAGATGCGGTTCCAATTCATTTACAACCCTCCAATCACATTCTAGCGCAAGTGTTTCCAAATAGAGTGCATACTCACGAATGTCGCCGTAGAACTCTGCGCGGATTTCATCCAGGGTACTATACAATAATGAAACGATAGCATTCTCCATGTATGCAACATACTCATAAATAGAACTATACGGATATTGTTCTATAGGGTTTACATCACTCCAAACGTTAAAAACGAAAAACACATAATTTACGCCATGGTCCACTGGGTTTCCTGTATAAATCTCCCAATCATAATCTTCGCAAATTCGTGCAAGTTCAATCCAATACTGATAATATTGGTATTCGGATTGTAAATAGATTGGAGGATCTACACGATTACATGACTTGTATATTTTTTTCAATTGTTTTTTAGTATAAAGTCCACGAGACAATAGAGAGTTTTCTAGATATTCTACACTCTCATTTGTATGTCCGCTGGGTAAAATAAACGACGGCATTTATGAATTATATCTGATATATTTTATATAACTTATACAATATATAAATGGAGCACATTCAACGTATAGTAAATTACACGTTGAATACGAGAAACGATCAACCAAATACAGAATTAGACGCACAAAAAGAGTTTTCGGATTATGTTGCAGGTGAGGATAGTGATACAGAGAGTATAAAAAACGACGATTCTGATAATGAATCTGATATAATCAAGATACATATAAAAGATGATGATAATGACGAACAAGACAACTACATAGAATATAAAAAACTAAGTTACAAACAGGTGGAAGAAGCGGTAGATAATAACTTTTTTGACAAGGCTCATGTGTTCTCCAATTCCTTGGATATATTAGCGAGTTATCTGAACGGTCAGAAGATCATATACATGGAATCAAAGTCATATTCGGAGAGTAATCTGAATAAATTAATGATGCCAGCTATATTACTATCAACAATAGCTACCGTTTTAGCGACATTCATAACAGATTATGAATGGGGTTCCATCGTAATTTCGTCAGTAAATGCACTCATCGCATTCCTGTTATCCGTTGTAAATTACTTAAAATTAGATGCAAGGGCGGAAGCGCATAAAATATCCGCACATAAATACGATAAATTACAAACTACTGTAGAGTTTACATCGGGTTCTATATTACTATTACCAGAAGAGGACGGAGACAAAACAATATCATCCAAATTGATAGAAACCCTGAATATGGTAGAAACTAAGATAGCGGAAATCAAAGAGACAAATCAATTTATAGTTCCTAGAGCGATACGTCTGCGATACCCTATCGTATATAATACAAATGTTTTCGCGATAATTAAAAAAATAGAGGATAAGAAGAAACGTGCAATAATATCACTGAAAAACATCAAAAATGAGCTACGCTACTTCAATAAACTACGTGAAGCGAATAATGATTTGGAACCAGATCAGAAGCGACGGGTTGTAGATTTATTCAACATGAAACGAGAATTTATAAGAGAAATCTTAGTTTTGAAATCTGCGTTCTCTATAGTGGATCAAATGTTCCTACAGGAAATAAAGAATGCAGAAGTATTGAAACAACACTGGGTAATTAGTGGGATGTGTTGTAACAAGGCATTGAATATAAAAGATCCGGAGAATATCAACAAATTCATTATGGGTATAATGGATCCGTTTAAAGATAAAGAGGAAAGTGACAAACGCGAAGCCAAATTACGACGTAAAGCGAGAGAACAACAATTAAAAGAAGAACGAGAGCGCGAATCGGGCGCATGCTGTTGGCCGCTAGTATGTTGTAAACCAAATTACGAAGACACGCAACCGAAAATAACACGCGAATTTATATCAGATAACATGAACCAGATCCTTGAAATATTGGAAGAAACACAGCATCAATCACAATTTCCAAAATATAAATCGCGATCTAGTAAACGAGGGACTCCTTATCCTTCAAGTACAAATTGATTATTTGAATCATATACGATAATAGAACGTATGTGTTTAGATAAAAACGGCCATATCGCATTCACAACAATATGGATAAAGATCGTCGGATTAATTACACATACCTTCGTGAGAGAATCTCCATGAGACTGTGTAATAAGTTTTGCCATGTCAATCGCCAGTCGTATTTCAATGGCATGCCGCATATCAAATCCCGTACAATCAAATATCCATACCCATGGTTTAGAACCTTTTTGCGTAAGTTCTCCATCATAATGTGATAAAATACCATCACGATCGTTGTACTTAGATGCTTTCGCGGGACAAGTGTAGTAATATACAATATCATCCGTTTCTGTCAACTTTGCTAGAGAATGACTTGTCGGGTCAGCCTTACATACAGGGCATTCATACATTGTTACTGTAAAATTGAAAGAAATAAAAAGACATCTTATAACGAGTATAAAATGTCTGAACTATCAAAAGAACAGCAATATGCTTACGAGCAGTTTGTTATGGGCCACAATATATTTATAACTGGACCGGGTGGTACAGGTAAAACCAAACTGATCCATCATCTAGTGGAACACGCGACGGTAGTAGGAAAGAAAATCCAAGTGTGCGCGCTAACTGGCTGTGCGTCACTTCTACTCGGATGTAATGCAAAGACTATCCATTCGTGGAGTGGTATCAAGTTGGCGAAAGGTCCGATAGACCAAATTATAGGTCAAATTATGCGTAATAAATGCGCTAAGAAAAACTGGAAATCCGTAAAAATACTGATAATTGATGAAGTATCCATGATGAGTAAAAAAATATTTGATGTATTAGATGCCGTCGCACGAGTTGTTCGTAATAACCCGGCTCCGTTCGGTGGATTACAGGTAATATTCTGTGGCGATTTTTATCAACTACCACCAGTACCTACCGCGAATGAACCGGAAACAGGTGAATTTTGTTTTGAGTCGGACAAATGGTGGACGGTATTTCGTCCAGAACATCACATTGAATTGAAAACTATATTCCGACAAACAGATACGAAATATATTGAGATATTATCACAAATCAGAACTGGAGAAATATCATCAGAAAATGCAGACATTCTGCGCCAATATGTAAAACGAGAATACGACGCAGAGAAGTATAATGGATCTGTTTTGTCAAAACTATATCCTGTATGTTCTCGCGCTGACTACTTAAATAAGATTCTGTTTGATAAGATAGAAGAGAACGCAACTGAATTTACAGTCAAAAAAATGCGAAACTGTACGACGTACGCGGACAATAACAAAGAAATTGAATCCGATGTGCTTCAGGAATGTCGGAGCTTGACAAAAACAGAAGAAGAGTATGAAATAGATCAACTACTTATTAATACACCTTGTATATCTCACCTCCAATTGAAACGCGGAGCGTCTGTAATGTGCACTGTAAATCTAGATATGGCGCGAGGCATATGTAATGGTTCTCAGGGTATAGTAACGGATTTCACAGGTTCGGAAAGACGCCCAGTTGTAAAATTCTCAAATGGTATAACAATTGAAATTGGTCCGCACACTTGGCAATCGTCCGACTATCCAACACTCGCGATCAGTCAGTTTCCGCTTCAATTAGCATGGGCTATGACAATCCATAAGATACAAGGTACTACACTCGCCAGGGCACAAATTGACATTGGTAATGTAATATTTGAATACGGGCAGACGTATGTTGCGCTATCACGTATACAATCATTGGATGGGTTATATCTAGCTGGTTTTAATCCTGGTAGGATAAAGGCTAATCCAAAAGTGAAGGTATTTTACTCACTCATGCAAACAAAGAATGAAGTAGCGGCAGATCCAAACGTAAAAATTATAAAAATCCGTTAATACCAATTATAAAAAATAGGTTGTTAGTGTATATAATGTCATTCCGAAAATATGGTGGAACAAATAAATTGGAGAAGAATAATAATATAACCGTCCACTCCATCGTAGCAGACACTTTCACCATCAGAGATGCATTCTTGAGTATTTTTACAATTGAAGGTGATCTTCAAATTGGTGGAAACGGAATAATATCAAATAATTTAACCGTAAATCAGCAAATAAATGCGACAACTTTAGATATTAGTTCAAACGCAACGATTGAAGGTAATCTGTACTTGGATACATTAAAAGATGTTTTTTTAAGGGGCACTAGCCAAATGATAGGAATTAATAAAACAACTCCTACTGCTACACTTGATATTTCATCAAATCAAGTACAAGCACTTAATTTGAAAACATCAGCTGCGAATAATCGTAATATTATAGCGAGAAATTTAACAAACAACGGGATAGCTGTAGTCGCAACAGGAACAACTGAATCAGGCATACAATTTTATAGTGCAAATACTGGTACGATAGATGTATCAAACGCTCAAGGAGCAATGATAAAATATTCAAACACAGATAGTGTATTATCGTTAGATTCAACGGGAGGAGATGTAAAAGTTACATCTAAAATGATAATAACGGATAATACAACGAATGGCAACACACATACCAGTTTCGGAGAAACCGTATTAATATACGATAAAAACAACGGTGTAAATCAACCAGTATTTTTTAACGAAGCATATGGAAATACAAGTGTAAAAACTGGTAGTGCACTAACCGTGCAATCAATCGATAATGCATCAAATACATTCATGAATATCACGACACCGAATAGTCTTGGAATTCAAATAGGTGGTGGCTCGTATCCCAAGGATCCGACGAGAAGTATGGGAGTAATTGATGTATACAACCCATCAATAGATGTAGATGCAACGCCATCAATGATGTTCGTTTCTGGTAATAGCGTAACAAAATTTAATTCAACAACGGGGTTCAATACATTCCAGCCAAAGTATAATAATTATGCAGTAGATATCAACGGACCCTTACATTTGAATAATGGTGAAATTAAAAAAACAATTGAACCAACAGCGCGAATAACCGAACTATATAACAATGGGTCTAATTATGGTATCGCGATAGGCGGACAAGGCACTGAGGAGAGTGGTAGTTATTATGCATATACAACAGAAGATGGTGGTAAATCATGGTCCAGAAGGAATCCTATAAACTCTTCAGATACGCAATTTACAATACCAAGCAACCAAACATTCAATTCTATATATAGCTATAGCCCAACAAGAACAATTGTAGGAGGCACGGGAGCGCTTGCGTATGTGACTGATAATGCAGGTGCGAATTGGTCGCAATTGATAATTACCGGCGGTATAAATATAATAAATGCTATATACACGCCACTAGATATATCAAAGAACTTTGTGTATACAGGTGGAGATGCCGGCGGCGGAAATGCTATTGTAAGATATGGATACATAGAACCATTTACATTTTCATATGGCCCTCCAACGAACGTAGTCGTCCAACGTTATAAATACACTGATGTAAGCTACAATTATACAATAACAGACGGTATAATATCGGACAGCGCTGGATACGGACAAAACTTCTTGTTGGTAGGTGGTAATAAAATCAGAAAGTTTGATCTAGGTTCGAGTAAAATGGATTTAACGCTTTCATCTACTTATACAAATCCAGGTAATGTAACATACTCAGCTGTCCGTTTGGCAGATGTAAACAATGGAGTAGCTGTAGGAGGTAATGTAATATCATATACAAAGAATGGCGGAACTTCTTGGACTACGGCAAATATCGCATCACTATCAGGAAAAACATTCAATGACGTTTACTTAGACAGTTCAATGAATGCAATTGTAGTAGGAAACAACGGGTATATTTATAGCTCATCTGATGGATATTATACATGGAAGATAGTAGATGAAGATGTACTTAATGCATCAGGTATTGGTTCACGAATAACAGATCCTACAAATGATATAACAAGTGTTTTTATGCCCGACTCATCCACAATTATTTTATCTATAGTTAAAAACAACGATAGTGATGCAAAGGCTGCAAGATTATATTATTTAAATATGCCGAATATATTCAATAACAAACAAAATTTTTTATTTGATGTGAGTGGTTGTATACGCATGTCTGGCGACTTACTTATAAGTGAAGGTGGTGAAATAAAATCTCAAAACCAAACATTTAATTTTGTAACTACAGATGTGGCAACGTTGAATGCAGCAACGAATGCGCTTTATATAAACATTGGTGGAACAAACACAACGAACATATCATTTGGCGGAGTAAATACAGCTACAATATTAGCAGGTGGACTAAATACAGGTAATGTAATAATTGGAGGAAATGTGACAACTTCTAAGGTCGGACCTCTCAATATAAGTGCTTTGGAAAATGGGAATGTTACATTATCAAACAACCTAGTAACTGGAAATGTATATCCGAGTAATACTGCAATTTCAGGTAATCTACAAGTAATAAATGGTATAACAACGATTGCAAATACAATTAACTCAACAAGCGAAACAACTGGCGCATTGCAGATATACGGTGGAGTTGGTATTAAAAAGGATCTATACACATCAGGCAATGTCAGCACATCCGGTAATTTATTCATATCAGGTAATAACTTTCAGATGACCTCAACTGATGATGTATCATTCAATGAAATTACTTCAACGTCTTTCACTTATGTACCAAATACAGGGCCCATGCGAATAACAGGTGGCGTGGCTGTAAACAAAAACATGTACGTAGGCAACGACATATGGATAAATGGTAATCTGGTATTAAAAGGACAATTAAAAACGCTTGGAGGAGCAACTATATCTACTACAATTGATTCAGTACTTATCGTAACACCATTTCATGGAAATTCAACACAAGATATTGATTATTTGAGTCTAGCACAGGGCGCACTAACAACTGAAGGTGGATTCGCGGTTGCGAAAAATACTTGGTTACGTGGAAATCTACGTGTAGATGGTATTGACGGTGCGTCAATATACGCCACCGCGCAATCAACCAGTGCTGCAACTGGTTCTCTAAAAGTATCTGGAGGTATGGGTGTAATAATGGATGTAACAATCGGAGGAAATGCAATTATAAATAGCACTATTGAATCTACTAGTACGACAACTGGCGCACTTAGAATAACAGGAGGTGTTGGTATTGGAGGAAACGTATATACAGGAGGAAATGTAATAATTAATAGTAATATTGAATCAAATAGCACAGTGACTGGCGCGCTTCAGATCAGAGGGGGTGTTGGTATTGGACGTAATCTATTTGCAGGAGGAAATGTAATTGTCAATAGTACAATTGAATCTATAAGTACATCAACCGGTGCACTTAGAATAACAGGAGGCGTTGGTATTGGAGGAAATGTATATACTGGAGGAAATATAATAATTAATAGTAATATTGAATCAAATAGCACAGTGACGGGCGCACTTCAGATCAGAGGGGGTGTTGGCATTGGACTTAATCTATATACAGGAGGAAATATAATTATTAATAGTACTATTGAGTCTATAAATACATCAACCGGCGCACTTAGAATAACAGGAGGTGTTGGTATCGGAGGAAATATATATACAGGAGGTAATGTTGTAATAAATAGTAATATTGAATCAAATAACACATCAACCGGTGCGGTCCAAATAACAGGAGGTGCTAGTATTGGGAGAAATCTATATACTGGTGGAAACGTAATAATAAATAGTACTATTGAATCTACTGGTACATCAACTGGCGCACTTAGAATAACAGGAGGTATTGGCATCGGCGGAAATGTATATGCCGGAGGAAATGTAATCATAAACAGTAATATTGAATCTACGAGTACATCAACTGGTGCACTCCAAATAACAGGAGGCGTTGGCATTGGAAGAACTTTACACACAGGAGGTAACGTAATTGTAGAGAGTACAATTGAATCAACAAGTACATCAACAGGTGCACTTAGAATAACAGGAGGTGTTGGCATCGGAGGAAATGTATATACTGGAGGAAATGTTATCATTAATAGTAATATTGAATCAGATAGCATATCAACTGGTGCAGTACAAATAACGGGAGGTGCTAGTATTGGGAGAAATCTATATACTGGTGGAAACGTAATAATAAATAGTACTATTGAATCTACTGGTACATCAACTGGTGCACTTAGGATAACAGGAGGTGTTGGTATCGGAGGAAATGTAAATATAGGAGGTAATGTAAACATCGGAAAAACAACGATAATCTTAGATACAACGGAGTCATCAAGCGTGTCGTCTGGTGCACTTCAGGTGAGAGGTGGAATGGGTGTATCAAACAGAATAACTGCTGGGTCATTAGCAACAGGGCAAATTAATGCAACAAATTTAAATCTGTCTTCTGGATCCGTTAGTGAAAATGTAAATACTGGTGCATTAATTGTTACAGGAGGAATCGGTGCTGGTGGATCAATCAATGTAGGCGGAAATGTAATTATAGGTAGTAATGTAGCTTCAACAAGTACATCCACAGGTGCTTTAAGGGTTACAGGAGGAGTTGGTATTAGTGGCGTTTTGTATGTTCCAACTATATACACAACTAATTTAAATGCAGATACCACTATATTTACAGGTACGGATGAATCAACCTCGATTAACACTGGTGCATTAAAAATATCGGGCGGAATGGGAATAGCAAAGAATCTGAATGTCGGAGGAGGAAGCACTATCGTAGGATTACTCAACGTAAGTGGTATTTCAACATTACGTGCTACAACCATTGTTGGATCATTAAATATAAATGGAGGACCTCTAATAGTTGGTGGAAGGACCACGCTCAATGGTACACTGAATGTAGTTGGCGGAACAACACTATCTGGCACTCTTAATGTCGGAGGAGTAACAACGCTTTCCAATACAACCATTGTTGGATCCCTGAATGTTAATACTAATGGTATTAATACACTCCGTGTAACTGATGTAATTGAACTAAACAATGATAATATTTTTATGAACGATTCAAACGGACAACCGCATTTCACACAGAACCATGTATCTACAAACATTATAAACGACACTTTTACATTTCAAGATAATGCTTTTAATACAATGATAAATGTGTATAGCGGTATAGTTGAGCTTGGAATGACCTCTACAGGATCATATATAACACTTGATTCTACCGGAACTACGATCAGTGGATCATTGAATGTTAGCGATAATATGTTGGTAATTGATAGGGATACATCTACTATAACATTTTCTGCTGACAGTGGATTTTACTTTAACGGAGTAAGTACGTTTTTTAATGATATAAATGGAGGAAATGAAACATTATCCGGAACGCTTAATGTTGGAGGAGTAACAACGCTTTCCAACACAACAGTAACTGGTGCATTAAGAGTTGTTGGTGCGACAACTTTATCAGGCGGATTGAGTGTTACTGGAGGACCAACAGTACTTTCTGATTCAACGGTTACTGGTGCATTAAGAGTAATAGGTACATCATCACAGGCTGCCATTAATGCATCTGGATTGGTTACAGCTAATGCTGGGTTGGATGTTGTAGGTACATCAACACTAGATGCTATTAATGCATCTGGAATCGTTCAGCTTACGAGTGGCATTCAAGCAACAAGTACAGTTTCAGGTGCATTAAGAATTGCTGGTGGTATAGGAATGACTGGAAACATTTTTGTAGGTGGAACGCTTAGGGTAGGAGCTGGAGGAATTACGGTTTTATCTACAACTAGTGTTGCAAGCAGCTCAAGTACAGGTTCTGTAAGAATCGTCGGTGGTCTAGGAGTTAGTGGAAATATATTCGCCGGCGCGATGGTAACCGCACCATTTTTCAATGCAACATCTGACAAGCGCGTTAAGAAGGATATAACTGATATGAAATGTCCGTCACTTGAGATCATGAGAAAGATTCGTCCACGCGAATACAAAATGATAGATGGAAGCAAAGAGTCAGTATATGGTTTCATAGCACAAGAGGTAAAAGAAATTATACCAAAATCAATTTACACAAGAAAAGGTTACATACCATCCGTCTATGAGAACGCGTTTGTTGATGGAACTAAACTCACACTCCTTAATAAAACCACATCCGACATATCGTGTTGTAACTTGAAACTACGTGATAAAAATAACGAGGATATAATAGTCCGTGTAACAAGCATACATGATAACAAGACATTTTCTATAAGCGCTGATATCATACAAAGCGCATCGTATATGGATACATGTGGTAATATTCTAGAGAAATATATACAAAATGGAGAAATTACTTATATGCGAGGTTCAGAAGTATATACAGGAGAAGTTAAACGGGGTATTTTCGTATATGGAATCCAAGTTAATGATTTCCATTCAATTAATAAGGATACAATTTGGACGATAACATTGAGTGCCACTCAGGAAATGGACTCGCAATTACAAGAGGCAAGACAAACTATCAGGACATTAGAAGAACGGATCACAGCGATTGAGAAACGCCTTTCATAAACGAAATGATATATAAAATTTCAATATAAATTTTATGTATACGCACGAAATATAATCATTTGTGTTTTTATCTATATTAAAAATATGGTTTTAGTATATATACACAATGAACGAATGGTTACAGTTCGGAAATTCGTCGAACAAGTTGGCACGGACGTATCTGAAGGAGTTTTTAGATATGTCTGGAAACCTGGTAGTCCGGAACGGTGGACTAACTGTTACAAATGGTCCAGTTGACATTAGTGGAGACACTCACATTCGTGGAGGGTTAACTATTGACGGACCGATTAATTTCGCAGGTGATATAATCCAAACCGATATTTGTTATAATGTCCTCATATCAGAGCAGGTTGATATCTCAAATACTGGAACCGGTCCAGCACTAATTGTTCGTCAATTTGGAGAACAACCGATTGCGAGATTCTATGACGATACCAATCTAGTAGTATCTATTTTAGATGGTGGGGACGTGTCTATGAATGCAAACCTAATGGTTGGTGGATCATCTACAGTTGAAGGGACGTTAAATGTAGCTGGCGCTGCATCTCTCGGATCAACATTGGATGTAACTGGCGAAACAACGCTTTCGGATACAACGGTGATAGGGACCTTGAATGTTACTGGTGGATCTCTCGTAGTTGGTGGAGCAACCATACTCTCAGATACAACGGTTACTGGTACATTAAATGCAGCCGGCCAAATAATACTATCCAATACAACAATTTCGGGTGGATTGAATGTTACTGGCCCAAGTTTCGCAAATAATTTACAGGCATTAAATGAAACAATAACAGGAACACTGAATATTGGTAAACCCTATCCTAGTTCCAGCCCTGATGTCTCTCCGTTGCAAATATCATCAACTGCTGCTTGTATGGTACTAACGTCAGGTAGTTACACAGTAACTATTCCAAGCACAACTATTTGTGATATTCTTCTCGTAGGCGGCGGTGGCGGTAGTGGTTCTTTTGGCGGCGGCGGTGGCGCAGGCGCAGTTTTGCTTGCTACTAGTTATAGTCTTCCCGCTGGGTCATATTCAGTAACAGTTGGAGGTGGTGGCGCCGGCGCACCAAACTCAAGTAGTAATGGAACTAATGGTGGTGATACTTCTATCGTTATAGACGGGGTTACTTATACTGCTATCGGTGGAGGCGGAGGAGGAAGTCGTACTGATGGTGGTTCGGGCTTTGTAGGAAGAGGAGGTAATAATGGTGGTAGTGGCGGAGGTGGTTCTCCTAGTGATATAGTTACATCAGCCAATGTGGGTGGTACTTCAACTAAGAATACTTATTCAGGATGGAATGCATACGGGTTTGCAGGCGGCGAAGGATCTGATGGACGTTACAGTGGCGGTGGTGGAGGAGGAGCTGGTGGCGTAGGCGCAAACGCAGGACCAACATCAGGTACAGGTCATATAGGAGGTAATGGTGGAGCTGGTATTGATTTAAGTTCAACATTCGGAACTGGTGTAGGTCATTCTGGATGGTTTGCAGGTGGTGGTGGTGGCGGTATTTATGCTGCCGCAGGAGGAACGGTTGGATTTGGAAATGGCGGAAATGGTCTTCTAGGTGGTGGAGGCAGTGCACTTGGAAATCCTGGGATGGCAAATACAGGTGGAGGTGCTGGAGGTGGCGATTATACAAGACCTGGAGCAGCAGGAGGTTCAGGAGTTGTTATAATAAAATATGCGGTAGTATCGGGAATAACTGTATATGGACCAACAACATTACAAAATACCAATATTACTGGCGCAGTGAATATTACAGGAGGATCTCTAGTAGTGAGTGGCGGATCTTCACAACTTTCTAGTACAACTATTATAGGCTCTCTCAATGTTACTGGTGGACCTCTACAAGTTGGTGGAGGCACCACACTTGGAGGATTATTGAATGTTATTGGTCCAACAAGACTTACTAATGCAACTGTTACAGGAGCATTGCGTTTGGATGGTATCACAACAATTAATCCAAACTATGGTGCTGGTGGACCAAATTCAATACGACTTTACATAACAGGCGGCTATGGTATTGGACTTGGAGGCGGTTATATGAAATATACTACAGAATCATCTCATAGATATTATACTGGGTCTGGGGAAACCAGTGATGGTACAGAAAGGTTCCGGGTAACTACAACTGGAGCTGAAGTGTATGGAGGTCTATCAACAACTGGCGCATCTACGATCGGAGGAAGTCTTTTGGTGGGTGGCGGATTGAATGTCGGAGGGACTTCACGAATCTCAGGAAATTTGACTGTAGATGGAACAGTGAATTTCACTGGTAATGTTACCCAAAGTGGGCCTATGGCTGATACAACCATTCAAGGAACATTAAATGTAACGGGTGGAACGCGACTATCAGCCACAACTATTACAGGAGGATTGGTTGTGGCAGGAACAATGCCTGCTACTATAACCCCGGCAGTAAATATAACTGGTTATGTGAATATGTATGGTGGTATGGCGTCTAACCAACAGGTAACCATATGGAATAATAAACTGTATGTATATACTCAAAATAATTCTAGTGGACCAAATGCAATTGAATTTGCTGCATGGGGATCTTCGACAGGGTTCGGATATGTTAATAATAGTCTCAATTATTATGCAGTAATCCATAGATTTTTTCATTCTAGCACGCAAGAATTAATGAGTATGGCTACTAATACAATAAATGTATATGTACCGTTAACCACGACAGCTACAAGTTTGGCAACATTAAATGGTGGCGCAGTTGTATCAAATCAAACGATAACAGGAACACTTCGCACTATAGGAGCTTCCACATTCGGTGCTACAACTATTAATGGATTATTACAAGTTGGAGATGGGCTATTACATCCCATCACTCCGTCGGCATCTCCTGTATCACTTGGTGGAGGAGAATACTACATGGCATTTAATACAAATGGTACTTATACAGTAACATTTCCAGTAAGTACTGTTTGTGAAGTACTTATAGTAGGAGCTGGTGGCGGTGGTGGACATATACGCGCAGGTGGTGGTGGTGGAGGACAAGTAAAATACTATACAAATAGATCAGTACCCTTTAAAACAGGTAACGCGCAGACATTTAATGGTACATATACGTTTACTTGTGGTTTTTTTGGTTATAATGCTGTACCAATCGACAGTTTTGCAGCATATGCAGGTGATCCATCAACCATAGTTCAAGGCGGTTCTACTATATTATCAGCAGGCGGTGGCGCAGGTGGTGGTGGTGCGAATGCAAATGGTACAAATAATATAGGAGGAGGAGGAGGAGGAGGATCAAATAACAGAACAGGAGGTACATCATCTGGTTCTGGTGGTTCAGGAGGAAATGGTAGTACCACCTTAAATATAGGAGGGGGAGGAGGAGGAGGAGGAGCAGATGTTACAGGTAAAAACGGAGGAAATGGTTCAACAACTTTGGCGGGTACAGGTGGCATAGGCGTAGATATTGATATTACAGGTACGACACTTGGATACGGAGGTGGAGGTGCAGGAGGTAGCAACACTAATGGTATATCAGCTGTATCGGGAACACAAGGAGGTGGAAATGGTGGTTCATTTACAACAGGTCCAACAAACGGTGTTAGAGGAGGAGGAGGAGGAGGAGGAGGTAGTAGTT
>JACCDO010100318.1_pt1 | contig 43636 bp, 35 predicted proteins | sample 7446101 | NCBI WGS metagenome assembly JACCDO01 (sample SAMN15323440, study PRJNA562643) | freshwater metagenome | isolation source: river surface water | place: USA:Blue River Watershed | collected 2017-08-16 | reverse complement strand
CTCCTTATATTTCACAGAGACCCGATGTTTATTATAAAAAAATTACTGCTCAAACTAAATTTGTAGTTATGGGTTGTGATGGTTTATGGGATGTAATTAATAATGAAGATCTTTATAAGCTTTTAACTAAATTTGTTAAATCTGGTTCAAAAAATTTAGCAGCAGACTTAGCAAATGAAGCTCTTAGAAAAGGTACTACAGATAACGTTTCAATAATTATTATTGAAATGGAATAAAAAAATACTTTTTATATGAATATTTACTTATAATTTTATATTTGTAATTATTAAAAATTTAATTTTCTTCTTCGCCAATGTCATTGTCATTATCAAAAACTTCTTGTTCAACTATTTTAAGTCTTTTTTCATTATTAATTATATCTATCTTTTGAACTTCTGCTTCATCAATTGGAACCCATTTTTTTTTATTGGTATTAAATCTACAACTCATCACTAATTCATCACTATTTAAAAAATATGATTTACATTTTAATGAAAGCACATATGTTGGAATATACGCAATCCCAATTCTTTTTTTAATATATTGTATCTCTTCAGAAGAAGTGGAATTTGAAAATATTCCATATAACTTATAAACATCAGGTATAATTGTTTTTCTCATACCTAAATTTAAAATAATATCATCGATGCATTCAGGATTCATTAACTCAAATTTAAATATACGTTTTTTATCTGATGGATCTAATAATTTCAAATTGTCATCTTCATTAACTTGAATTACTGCTTCTCCTGAAATTAATTCATTCTTATATTGTTCATCTTGTTTGTCAAAAATATAAATAATTTTTGAACCTGAATATTGTGGATAAAAAGTTATCCCTTTTATGTTATAATTTTTTATATTTGGATTTATCCAGTCTTTAAATAGACTTGGTAATTGATTTAATTCATATGGTCTAGAAACATATAATTCTAAATTATTATATTTATTATCTTTTTCTACTAGTTCATTTAAAACATTACTTGATAAATACATCTTCTTTTTATAATCCATCGTAATTAAACTTTTACCAGCTAACATAAATACATCTGTAACCATAAATTGAAATCTTGGTTTTTCTTGATCATTTTTACTTGCAATTATATTTGATTCTGAATCAATTAAAACTCCGTCTAAGATTGTTCCTTCGTATAATTTATTATCAACTGCTAATTTAATTTCTGTCATTCTTACTGCTTCTTTTTTTAAACTTTGTCTATTATAACTTATACTTCTACGATCAACCATAAAGCTATAATAATTATTATCCTTTCTGTAAAAAATTATGAAAGAATTTATACCACATGAATTTGAACTTACGTAAAATTTTTTATTTTTTAAATCGTAAACATCACCAATATTTTTTATAATTGTATAACGATGTTCATTTATTTCAATTTTATTATATAAGAAATCTAAAATATGATTTTTATAATTTTGTTCTTGGTAATCGTTTTTATTATAATCATGTTTATGATCATTCTTATAATGATTATTTTTATGATTATTATAATTTTCTTCTTCATCTGCTAATGTTCCATATTTATTTGAAGTTCTTGTCTGATTATATTTATTTGATCCATTATAATTATAGTTATTACTATTACTAAATTTACTCATAGACTATTTCTTAATATATAATAATATTAGCTAAATCTTATATTATATAATTTTCATCTTTTTTATTAAAATTTATCATTTTTTTATTTTTTACATTTGCATCTATCAATAGAATATGGATTTAATAAACCAACTCTTTTTATCTCTAATTCAAAAATAGATACTGAATATCCTGAGTTATTCGAATTTGTGTATTTTACATATATTTTGTAATTTCCATGTCTAGTATTTTGTGTTGTTAAAATTATACCATTTGATGAATTTATTGTTATTGTTGGATATTTTTCTGGAATATATGGTGTATTATTTTTACCAACAGCAACAATACTATAACTAATTCCAGGTCCTGACACTCCTTGTATTGTTGTTGTTTCACCTGGAAAAATTGATTCTGAAGCTTCTGTTAAATAGTAAGATTTATTGTAAGAAGAAAGAATCCATGGAATTGAATTATTTTGAGAACTAGTGTCAATCCAATCCAAACCAATAGGATTTACAAGTTTTCCAGTTTTTGAATTATATATTGGACAACCTTGCAAAATATTTTTTGCTTGCAAATCAATCCAATTATTAGTTAAATAGAAATTAGAAATAATAGCTTGACCTGGTAGTCCTATTGCTGAATTTGATACTGATGTTCCATTTAGATAACAATTATATATTTGAACTTCATTTGATGAATTAGAACCACATATAGTCCCTGAAGAATTTGAAGAAATGTTTCCAATCATATAATTAAAGTTTATCACTGATAAATTTGATTGATTTGTTTTAACTGCATCTGTACCAAATGCTTGTCCTGCAATACCTCCAGATCCAGTTCCTGTAATATTACCAATTGAATAACAATTAAAACAAAAACCTGAGCAAAATGAACCAAATATTCCTCCAGAATTATTTCCAGATATTGGTCCGATATGATAAGAATTTTGAATAATAGTTTCTGGAAGAGCAATAATTGGAATATAATTTGAACTAGATCCATAACCTACAATTCCTCCAGATCCATTTCCAACCACATTCCCCATATGTACACAATTTGTTATTAAAAGTGTTCCTTGACTATAACCTCCATATGATCCAACTATACCTCCACAATTATCATTATCAAGATCAGCATAACATTCACAATCAGAAATATTATTTGCAAATGCACCATTTGCAAAATAAGATTGAGCAAACCATCCTCCTCCTAATGCTAAGGTACTTGAATCGGAATTTATAATTAAATTTTTAATAATTACACTAGGAAATCCCTGAATAGATTCTGTACCATTCTGAACAAATCCAGGATAATTTGTTGTGCTTTGAATATTAATTTTGTATTTGGAAAATTTATCATTCTGATTAATACCATCAATAATTACATAACCTCCTCCTATTACAAAATATTTTTCTGCACCTTGTAAAGTTATATCAGATGAAAAAGTTATTATTATTGGATTCGATGAAGTTCCTCCACTTATTGTGATTGGCCAATTTAACGAATTTAAAATAGTATTATTCAAAACTGTTGAACTACTTATTGTACTACCCATTTTTTTATTATTATATAAAAATCTATATAATAATTACATTAAGAGTGTTAAAAAAATTTACTTAATTAGACCAATTATAATTAGCATAACCACTAGCATATGATGCATCTTCTAATAACCCAGTAATAGCATTAGGATCACATGATGCTCTATTAGTATATGCAGGAGTGTCTAATAATTTATCATAAACATTAGCAATTGATTTACCATAGGATTGGAGTCCACAGGTTCCGCTAGCACATTGACTAGTTCTAATTTCTGCCATTTTGTCAACTGGAGTTTCACCAATTGAATTTAAGTATACGTTGTTTTCAAAATCTACAAAATTGCTTACATTAGCATTAGTATAGTTTTTTTGATCTAATCTTTTAGAATCAGCTTTTTTAGTAGATTCTGGTAAATTATCATATGATTCCTTTAAATTTTTACTAGTATTATTGAATCCTTCGATCATATCAAAACCTTCTTTTAAGGGAGTGTTATCAAAAACACTAACATCTTCAGCAATATCTGCTCTATTTAAGTTATTGTATGAAGGTTTAGTAGTACAAGTTACACATGGTCTTTCATTATTATTATCAAGTGCAAGATAACCTAAAGCAAAGACATCAGGATTATTATATTTAGTAGTAAAAATTCCTCCACAAGAAGCATCATCTTCGTCCATACCACACTTTTTCATTCCAAGACGATCAAAATAACAATCTCTAGTTCCAACAGGACCTAAACCGCAATTTTTAGGACATTCAACTTGATGTTTATACATTGAGTAGAATTTCTTTTTGTACTTGGATAATTTGTTAGGGTTAATACCTAACATATTGCAACTCATACCTTTAGAATCTGCTTGAGAAATAGCATTCATAGCCTTTAAACTTCTAACATCTGGAGTCATATCAGCAGGAATTTGGCTTTCAGCTTTTCTTTGAGCTTTTGATAATACAGAAGCATTTCTGTCGTATTGAGAGGTAGCATCAGAAATTTCAGCCATTAAATCTGAATTTGAAACTTGACGCATCATTCCATCAGGACTTACTACACTATTATTTTTAGACATTAATGGCATTTCCATTCCGTTTTGATTATCTTCAAATTTTTCTTTTCTTTGTCCAAAAATTATCCATAATGCACCAATCACTACTAGAATAATAATGATATTACTGAAAGTTGAGTCTTTTTCTTCTTGAGTTGAATCAAGATATTTCATATTTTGAATATCCATTTATATAATATATATTAGTATTATATTATTTTTGAAAAATATAAAATATTTTGTTTTTATATTAAAATTTATTGAACATGCTGAACTATATGATTGGTAATTTTTTTATATACAATTTTTATTATTAACTTAATATATAGAACAAAAATATGAATAATCTTGTTTTTCTATTGATTATGATTTTAATTATATTTTATTTGATTGAATTAGATAATACTTCTACTGTAAATCAAAATAATTCTTGGAAGAGTGATGAAGATGTTTTAGGTTTTTACAAAATAATTAACGCTTTTAATAAAATATCTGATTTTGTTGTCAATTCATTTTCTCATACTATTAAAACTATTGATAACACTAAAATTACTACTCCATCTATCCTTGATTCAATACCAAAAATTTTAGATCCAATTGATAAGATAAATATTAAAACTCCAAGTCTTATTGATTCAATTGATAAATTAAATCTTAAAACACCATCTCCTTTAAATTATATTGATGATCTTAATATTAAAACACCATCTTTTATTGACTCAATTGATAAATTAAATATTAAATCACCATCTATTATTGATTCAATTGATAAATTAAATATTAAAACAAAATTACCAAGTTATCTTGATGAAAAAAATGAACAAGTAATACAATCAACTACTATTAATACAGATCTTCCCGTTCAAACTAGAACTCAACCTATAGAAACTACAGCTGAACCTAGTAAACAGATCACTGATTCTACACAACAAGTTCAAATTCAACAAAATATACTTGACCAACCAGAAAAAACATCAACAACAAGAGATGTTGAACCAAGATTTGAAAAAAAAGATATTAGCTATATTAATCAAATAGATACTAGTAATCAAATACTTGGAGGACAAGGAAATGATATGGATCAATTAATTCCAACTATGGGTACATCATTAGACCAAGTTAGACAAATAGATCAACCAATTGAATCAGAAAAAAATTATTATATGCAAAAAGTTGATAGACACCTTCAAAAAGCTGAAGTATCACCAATTATTAAACAAGCTGATAAAGTTAGAGCTACTAAAGAAGATATTAGACAACAAATTCAAAATAATTATATATCAACACAACAACAAATCCCTCAATTTGATGAAAATCAACTTGATCAAACTTTAAGAAATTTTAGACAAAATAAAAATGAATTTGAAAAACAATTTCAAACTCAAGCTCAGGTTCAAGCTCAAATTCCACAATACGATACAAATCTACTTGATCAAACTCTAAGAAATTTTAGACAAAATAAAAATGAATTCGAAAAACAATTTCAGGCTCAATTACAAGCTCAAAAACAAGATCAAGTACAAGCACAAAAACAAATTCCACAATACGATATTAATCAACTTGATCAAACTCTAAGAAATTTTAGACAAAATAAAAACGAATTAGAAAAACAAATAGAATCACAAATTAAAAAATCTAAAGCAGAGGTAAAAGTTTTAGATGATGTATCAATTGACATGCGAAAATATAAATTAGATTACAATGTTAAACCTAAAAATCTTGATACAAATAAAAATATTCGTGAAGAAGTTAAAAAATCCGAAAATATTCCAATGCCACAATTTGCAAAAGTAGAACAAACAGTTGGTTCTCCTAGTATGCAAATTGATATAGAAAAATACCTTGCTAGATTTGGTTTTATTTCTAAGAAATGTCCAGTTCAACAAAATACAAGTAGACAAGATAGTAAAACAACAGATTATTTAAAACTTTTTAAAGAGGATTTAAGATCAAATAGAAAAGAATGTATTATTTCTAATTATTTAGATAAAAAAAATGTTAGAGATAAATTTCCAAATCAAGAAATAAATCAAGAAATAAATCAAGAAATAAAGGAAAATTTTGAAGTTTTAGACGAGCAACTTAATATAAATACAATTCAAATTCCTGTTAAAGATCAATCTGCTTTTAAACCAATTTCAAACAATAAAATATATTATATTATAGAATGTCAATATGAAAAAGATGATTGTTTTTATGATGCATTAAAATCTAATGGTTTTATAAAAGCTGATGGTAAAAAATATAAGATAGAAGATGCTTGTTTAATTACTGCATGTTCTTATGAAGATATTGATGATGAATTAAATAAATTAATTCAGGATGGTCTAAATAAAAATATAAATGGGGAAAGATTAAGATTACATTTGGTAGACAATACAGATCAGTTAGCTTCTAAAATAATGTTATGGAAAAATCTAAAAAATGAATATGGAGATATAAAAGCATCTAAAATTGTACCATATTCATGGGATTTATCTGATAATATAGATTTTGATAATTTTAAAAAAATATATGATAGTAATAAAATATACATAACAAAAAGTAATAAACAAAGACAAGAAGGTATTAAATTACACAAGGATTTAAAATCTATCTTAGATAGAAAATCAGATTATGTTGTTGTTCAGGAATTATTACAAAATCCTTATATGATAAGTAAAAGAAAAATAAATTTGAGAGTATATGTCTTGTTTATTAAAGATAAAAATGGTAATGCACAAGTATTGGTTTATCAAAATGGTTTTATGTACTATACACCAAAATTCTTTGAAAAGAATAGTATGGAATTTGACAAAAATATAACAACAGGATATATTGACAGACAAGTTTATGTTGAAAACCCTTTAACACATGAAGATTTAAGAAAATACTTAGATTCAAATAGAAATTTAACAGATTATGAATTATATTTGAAATCTCGTGGTATAAAATTATCATCTTATTTATTTGATAAAATTAATAACTTGATTGCAGAATTATTTAGACCTTATATAGATATTTTAGCTAAAAAAAATAATTTTGTGGCATTTCAATTATATGGTGTAGATGTTGCTGTCGATGATAAATTAATTCCTATGATAATGGAAGTAAATAAAGGACCTGATTTAGGTGCAAAAGATGAAAGAGATAAACAACTTAAATTCGGTTTATCAAATGATATATTAAAATCAGTAGGATTAATACCAAATACTGATAATAAATTTAAAATTGTTCTTGATGTAAATAAAAATTATTAGTTACATAAAATTAAAAAATTTTTTATTTTAATCTTTATTTTTTGGTTCAATAATATAAAGATTATAATGAGATTGTGGAGTCATTACATAAATAATCCATAAAATTAAAATAGCAATTATTAATGTTAAAAATATATCATATATTTCATTATTAGGAACTCTCTGTTTTTTTATTAAATAATTCATTTATATATTTATGATCGAAATTATTTAATTGTTTATATATTGATAAACTTAATTTAATATTATCTCTTAGATTTTTATTAATCAATAAAAGAGAATCCATATCATCATTTTCTGGATTAAAATTTGTATCAGGTAATTGAGTTTCTTTTTGTAATATACTATTTTTACCATTTTCAATTAAGTTATTTCTTTTTTCTATTTCTCCAAAAATATCTATTTGATTATGTTGCATATTATATTTATTATATATTATTAATTTTTGTTAATATATTTTTTTTTATACTTATAACATACATTATTTGTATCAACATATATATTTGATTCATTTGGAAGTTTTAAAATAATTTCAGGCTTGGGAGTAAAAATATACATAAATCCAATACCAATTATAATACATAATAACAAAAGTTCAATTATAATTTTCATTTATATTATATTAAATATATAATATTTTGTATAAAATTTAGTTTAATTATAAGGAGGTTCTATGTAAATATCACTTATAAAATCATCCTTATTTTTTTTGTTGTATTTCTTTATATTATAATAATTTGATTCATCGTCTGTATCAGTATCATTATTTTTAATTGTTAAATCTAAAGGATTTCTATCTGGTTCAATAAATCTTTTTGATTGAAGTTGAGGTTTTGGTAACTGATTTTGTTTTTGAATTTGTTTTTTATTTAAATTTTTACCCATTTCTAATTGTTCTTGTAATTCTTTTAATTGTTGTATTTCTTCTAAATCTTGCATTTCTTGTTTCTTTTGAAGTTCTTTTATTTGATATAACTGTTGATTATAATTTTGTTCAAGTGAACTATAATATCTTCTTTCTTCATAATTTATACTAGAAAGTTCATCTATAACATCTAGAATTTTTTTTTTTTCATCATCTAAATCTTTTTTATATTTCTTAATTTTTGTTTTGTATTTTTTTTTACTTTTAGAACCTAATTCAGAATCATCAGAATCATTTGTTAGATCCGTATCATCATCAGCAAATTTTTTTTCATAATCCATAGTGTAATATCTTATTAATAAAAAAATAACAAATCCTATTATAATAATTATAAATAACATATTTGGCTCAATATAGTTTTGATAAAAATTTTTTAATGTAAAATCATTTTTTGAAATTACTGAATAAGTTTTGGGTGGTTCTGGTTGATTTAATATATTTGTAAAATAATCATTTATTTTTGGATTAATTAGTGGATTAGAATTGAAATCTGTAGTTTCATAATTATTATAGATTTCAAAATCTCTATTCAACAGAGAATTATAATTCATCAATTAAATAATAAATAAACTATACAAAATAAAAAATTAAAATAATTATATTTACTAATATAAATATTTACTGATATAAATATTATAAGGTTATATTTATATTAAATAATATCTACTAATATAAATAAATATGTTTAGTTCTAATAAATTAAGTGACCAATTTGTTATTACCCAAAATAAATTGGGTAGTGGAGCATTTGGTAGTGTATATATTGCTAAATTAAATAATAAAGATATTGCTGTTAAATGTGAAAGCAAAACTAATCAAAATTTAACATTAATTAGGGAATTTAAAATTTGTAGAAAAGTTTATATGGTAAAAAAATATTTGAAATATATTTATTTATCAAATGAACTTAAAAATCAAATAGAACATTTTGGTTCTGAATCAAAAATAGAAGAAAATGTTAATAATGTTGAAGAGAAAAAAAAAGAAATTGATAAAATAAATAAAAATCTAGAAACTTATAATAAAAATAATGTTATAAAAATACATAATTATTTAGTATCAAATAATTTATTAACTATACCTGATGAATTAAACTTAAATTTTTTAATTAAAAATAGATGCATTCCTGAAACTTTTTCTTATATTGAGTGTAATGATTTTAATTTTTTAACTATGGAACTTTGTGGTGATAATTTTGAACACATTATGGAAAAATTTAATTTAACAGAAAGGGCTAAATATTATACGGCACATCATCTTTTACATATAATATCTTGTTTACATAGATGTGGTGTAATTCATCGAGATATAAAATTATCTAATATTGTTTTAAATAAAAAAATTGCTAATATTAGTCCAGAATCCTATAAAAAATTACAACCTGTTATTATTGATATGGGTTTGGCAAAAGAATATTATAAGTTTGAAGGTGAAAGAGTAATAATGATTCCACCACATGCTACTAAAAGTATTACTGGAACATTAAGATATATAAGTCTAAATATTCATGAATTTAAAAGTCCTACTATTGTTGATGATTTAATAAGTTTAACTTATGCACTTATAGTAATATTTACTGAGAAAAATCTTCCTTGGATTGGACATAAAAAAGATGCTGAAAGATTTGATATAACCAAACATACTTTTACTAATTGTAAATGTGGTTACCATAAAAATAAAGCTAATAATGATACAAAAACTAAAAATACTATTGCAGAGGTTAAATTTCATACACCACTTGAAGAACTTGTTGGAATCAAATATAAATTTTTTATAAAGTGGCTTAAATATCTTTATTCTCTTAAACCTAAACAATTACCTTCGTATAATCAATTGTATAAAATGTTAAGTGAAGAATCTAAAGAATTTGACAAATTATATATGGAATTAGAACCTAAAAATTAACAATCAAAGTATTTAATTTAAAATCTTCTTGCTCTTCTTCTTTGTTTAACTAGTGCATCCTGTTTTATAATTTGTCCATCCAATTCTATATTTTCGTTTTCTGTAAGTATTTTATTTTTAAAATCATCTTCTTCAATATAAACTTGTTTATTTAAATTATTTTTTTCATCTGAAACTAAACTATCATTTTCATTTGATAATTTAATTTGATCATATTTTACTTGTTCTGATCTTATTTCTAAATACATTTTATCGTTTTCTAAATTTGTCTTTTCTATTTGATTTTTTATTAAAGATAATAATTTTATTGAATTTGATTCTAATTTATTTTTTTGTTCTTCTAATTCATTTTTTAAATTAGAATTCTCTTTAGTAATATTTTCATACTGTTCTCTATAAAAAGATAATTTTTCATCAAACTCTATCAATTGTTTAGACTTAATCTTTAACTCTTTTTCTTTTTCATCAACGCACATTTTTAATCTTTCAATTTCTTCTTGTGAGGTTTTTAAATTTTTCTTTAATACTAAATAGTCATCTAACACTATTGTTATTGTATTTTTTTGTATAGATAACAAATCAATTTCTTTAATAGTATTTTCTTCTGGTTGTGTTGTTATTTGAGTTTCTTCTAATTGTGTTGTTATTTGAGTTTCTTCTAATTGTGTTGTTATTTGAGTTTCTTCTAATTGTGTTGTTAAATCTAACTCATTAGATTCCGTTTCAGAAACTTCAGTAATAAAAGTATTTGAAATTTCATTTTGTTGCATAATATTAACTATATTTTGATTATTTTTTTTTAAATTTTTCTTATTTTTACCCATAGAAAAAGTATATTTTAATTAAATATTTTTTGTTTTAACTATATTTTTTATTTTTAATCAGATTGGATTAAAAATCATCATTGCAAATAAATTCTCTTGAGGTTTCAGTATTATATGCTGATTGATATTCTGTTGGTCTTTGTTCATGGAAATTAGTTTTTTGAACCATACCAATGGAATCCATAAATGTAAAAGGATTAGATACTTTATAATGTTTTTCATAACCAAGGGATACTAATAATCTATCTGCTACATATTTTATATAATCAAACATTAACTCAGAATTCATTCCAACTAGTTTACATTGAATTGATTCAATTACAAAATCATAAGCAATCTCTACTGACTCTTTTATAATTTTTAAGACATCTTTACTGTTTGGTTTATTAACAATCAATTTATATAATTCACATGCAAATTCAACATGCATACCTTCGTCTCTTGCTATAAATTCATTGGATTTGATAAGTCCTGGCATAAACATTTTACCCGAACTTTTATATTTTTTTAACCAAAAAATAGTTGCAAACGCTCCAGAGAAAAAAATACCTTCTACACATGCAAATGCAATAATTTTATTAGATATATGAACATCAGAATCAATCCATTTAATTGCCCAGTCTGAAATTTTTTTAATTGAAGAAATTGTAGTAATTGCGTTAAATAATTTTTCTTTTTCTTTTTTATCTTTTATTAGATTATCTAACATAAGAGCATATGCTTCTGAATGAATATTTTCCATCATCATTTGGTAGTTATAAGTTACCTTTGCTTCATTAATAGTAATTTTATTTAATAATTGTGAACTAATATTTAAATTCACTATTCCATCTGAATTAGCAAAAAATGCTAAAATCATCTTAATAACATGTTTTTCTTGAGATGATAATTTTTCCCAATCCTTATAATCTTGAGAAAAGTCAATCTCCTCTGCTTTCCAGAATGCAGATTGTTGCTTCTTATACAAAGCCCATAAACTAGTATATTCCAGAGGATACAGACAGAACCTTTCATTTTTCTTGTCTAAAATCGGTTCATGATTGATCTCAGAGTCGTAGTATATATCACTTTCTGTGTCTATAAGAATTGAATTCATTTTATATATTATATAAAAAATATATTTTTAAAAATTCAACTTTTAATCTACCCATAATTTATAATCAAAGAAAAATGAACCTGGATTATAAAAAAGAAAATTTATTTTTAAAAAATATATTTGACCTAAAAGATATTAAAAAATATTATAAAAAGTTAAAAGATGAACATAATATTATTATATTTATGTGTAATAAACCAATTTCCAAATATAGAGGTAAATTTTTTAGTTATGTTTCTAATATGTGTATCGGTTATGATGAATCATTGCAAATATATAGTAATATTACAGATTATTATGTCGATGATGTTAGATTTTTGTGTTCAAAACTTAATCTACCAAATCCAATAGAACAATTTTATTCAGATAATGATTTTGATTCAAAATATAATGAAGTAGTTCAAGAATATGATATAAAAAATCCTGATGAAATTATTAATAAAATTATTATGCGAAAAATATTAACAAAATATAAAAATTGTGATTTACATCCTATTGATAATATACTTAGTATTATTAAAATATTTAAACCAGAAAAAATGTTAGATATGTGTGCTGGATGGGGAGATAGATTATTTGCTTCTATTATTTATGGGAAAGCGGATTATATTGGTGTAGATCCTAATTCTAAATTAGCTCCAAGATATCAACAAATTATTAATGATTTTGGTTCAGAAAATCAACATGTATATAAAGTAATTTCAGAACCATTTGAAAATTGTGATTTAACTCCATATATTGAAGATGGTAAATTATTTGATCTTATGTTATCATCCCCTCCTTATTTTATTAGTGAAAAATATTCAGATGAATCAACTCAATCATTGAACTATAATACTATTGATTCTTGGTTTAAAAATTTTATGTTCCCTAGTATCGATAAAATACATTCCGTTCTTAAAGACTATGGCTATATGTGTATGATTATTAATGATACTGATGTTATTGATGAAAAAGGAAATAGAGTTAGAGTTGAAATTATTGATAAAATTATTGAATATGCTATTAGTAAAAATTTTAGACTTATGGATATTTTTAAAACCGATATTAGAGGTTCTATTCAGCCATTACTCGTTTTTATTAAAAAAGGTAAACCAAAAAAAATCGTATCCTAATATACTTTTTAATTATTTATAGATTTTTCTATATAGAATAATTTAAAAAAATTGATTAAATTTATTAATATCTTTAAGTATAATATTCAACATGAATTCTACTCAAAGTCAAGTTTTAAAAGAATTTTGTGAAAGAGCAACACATTATGTGATCGATTTATCCAAATTTAAAATAGTTGAAACCCTACAAAATGGTATAACAGAAGATTTAAAAGGTTATGAACTAAACGAATTTATTGCAAACACTTGTGCAAGTTTTATAACAAGAGAACCTGACTTTAATCGTTTAGCAGTAGAGTATGAATTAAAAAATATTTATATGTCAACAGAATTCGATTTTATAAAATGTGTTCAAAGACAATATAATTTTAATTTAGTTTCTGAAAAATATTATACTTTTGTAATAAACAACAAAGAATTTTTAATTAATATGTTAGAACATTCACGAGATTATTTAATTGATTTTTTTGGATTAAAAACTTTATCCAGATCATATTTATTAAAGGATAAATCTAAAAAAATTATTGAATCCCCACAAATGATGTTTGCAAGATGTGCAATTCAAATTCATGGACTTTATGAAAAAACAGATCCAGAATATTTGTTTGAATTAATAAATTCAACATATAATTCAATGTCTCAATTATATTTTACTCATGCAACACCAACCCTATTTAATTCTGGGGGTAGATATCCTCAACTATCATCTTGTTATCTTTTACAATGTTCTGATGATTTAGATGGTATCAGTAAAACTATTTCAGATATTATGAAAATTTCCAAATGGGCTGGTGGTATTGGTGTAAATCTTTCAGATGTTAGAGCTGATGGTGCACTCATCAAGTCTAATGGTGGGTCATCTAATGGTATAATTCCTCTATGTAAAGTACTTGAAAGCGTCGCCCGCTATATAAACCAGAGTGGAAAAAGGGCTGGAAGCGTGGCAACATACATAGAACCATGGCATTCAGATATATATGAATTTATTGAACTAAGAAAAAATACTGGTGATGAAAATTTAAGAGCTCGTGATTTATTTTTAGCTTTGTGGATTCCAAATGCATTTATGAGAGCAGTAGAAGCAGATGGTCCATGGTATTTAATGACTCCTGATGTATGTATTGGTCTTACAGAAGCATATGGCTTAAAATTTGATGAATTATATTATTCTTATGTGAAAGAAGGTAAATATGTAAAAGAAATTAAAGCTAGAGAATTATTTGTCAAAATTATCGAATCCCAAATTGAAACTGGTATGCCTTATATGCTTTATAAAGATCATGCAAATGAAAAATCAAATCAACAAAATTTAGGAACCATTAAATGCTCGAATTTGTGTTCCGAAATAATAGAGTACTCATCCTCAGACGAAATAGCAGTTTGTAATTTAGCATCAATTTGTCTTCCAATGTTTGTTGAAGATGGTGTTTATAATTTTAAAAAACTTGGAGAAATGGTCCAGATGGTAGTTCACAACTTAAATAATATAATAGATATGAACTTTTATCCAGTTCCTGAAACTGCTAAATCTAATTTTTCACATAGACCTATTGGACTTGGAGTGCAGGGGTTGGCTGATGCATATATTAAAATGGGTTATTCCTTCGATTCTGAAGAAGCTTCTAAATTAAATCGTCAAATATTTGAATGTATTTATTATCATGCATTAACTGAATCAAATGAATTAGCAAAAAAATTTGGTCCATATAAAACATTTGAAAATTCGCCATTTTCCAAAGGACAACTTCAATTTCATTTGGCAGGAAAAACAGTTTATGATATGGATAAATTCTTAGCTTTTGATTGGGAAAATTTAATTGAATCAATTAAACAGTTCGGAACTAGAAACAGTTTACTTACTACAGTAATGCCAACCGCTAGCACAGCACAAATTATGAATAATACCGAAAGTGTTGAACCAGTCACTACTAATATATATGTTAGAAAAGTTCTAGCTGGTGAATATATTGTTGTCAATAAATATCTTGTTGAAGATTTAAAAAAAGCTGGATTATGGAATGAACAAATTTATTCTGAGCTAATCTTTGATAATGGATCTGTTCAAAAATTAGATATACCAGAAGGAATTAAAAATAAATATAAAACAGCCTATGATTTAAAACAAAAAGTTATTGTTGATCAAAGTATTGATCGTAGTATTTTTATTGATCAATCACAAAGTCTAAATTTATTCTGGGAAAAACCAGATATTGCAAAAGTATTTGCATCTCATATTTATGGATGGAAAAAAGGATTAAAGACAGGAATGTACTATCTAAAATCAAGACCAGCATCCGAAGCCATCAAATTTGGTATTGATGTTGAAATTGAAAAAAATATAAGAGAAAAAAGAGGCATAGTAAATTCAACTAATGTTCCTAATAAAAATAACAATAATAACAATAATAACAATAATAACAGTAATAACAGTAATAACTGTAATAATAAATATAAGACAATTTCTGAGGAAGAAGTTTGTACTACTTGTAGCGCTTAAAACTCTTGCTTTACAATAAGGAATTTTTTTTAAAATATAAGATAATTTTTTTAAAAAAATTCAAACTTTTATTAATTTCATTTTAAACCTGAAAAATCTTTAAAATATTTTAAAACAATTATAAAAATAATTATAAAAAATTATTTCAAAATATTTTTTTCAAAACTTATAATATATACGAATATGAATATTGACTGGAAATGCTCAATTACCCTTGCTATTCTCACCGTTCTTATCTACCTTCTCTTAGTTAACGTCTTATCTAAGGTATGGGGACCTGCCACTGGAACTTCTGGTGAATCAGTTGAATGGTACAAATCAATGGAAGCCGTACTCTTCTATACTGCAATCATCTCATACAATGTTAACCAAAGACTTTTTGCTACTTGTAGAATGGCTTAAAAACATTTAATTTTTTCTAGAAATTTGTTAAAATTTATATAATTTTAATTAAAATAATTTTCAAAATATAAGTCAAGTTTAATATGAAAGATATAGAATATTATTTGAAACAAGTTGATATGATTGATCTATATGTTACTAAAAATATAATAAAAATTATAAAAAATAAAAAAGAACTTGATTTCATTAAATCAAATATATTTATTTTAGGTTTTAATAATAAAAATAGAAAAAATAGTTTAAGAATTTTACTTGATAATCGTGAATTTAAAATTATTGAATCACTTATTAAATATAATTATGAAATACTTGATTTCAAAAATACTAATAAAACTAATTTATTTCAAATGATTATAACAATAGAATTTTTTTATGATATGATTATTGATATACTTGAAAATTATGATACTAATTTTGTTATTAAAATTATTACAAATAAAGATATTAATTATATTGATTCTATTGATTTAATTTTATCAGTTATTACTTCTAATCAACAACTACTTGAAAACTATGTTAATACAAATAAAGATTTTAATTTAGAAAAATCTCTTGACAAAATATTTAAAATATTAAAATCAATTTATAAAATTGAAAATGAGGATAAAATTTTATTATTTAATAGATTATGCTCATACATTAAAAATGAAGAGCTTCTTGAAAAAATTATAAAATACATTAACCCTTCAAATATTGATATATATCCAGATTCTAATTTATTTACTTGTATAGATTATCTATTTATAAATGATAATATTAAAGTTTTAGAATATTTATTACCAAAAATTAACTATATTTATTTTGTTAACTCTGATATTAATTTTTTATTTGAATTTATAAATAGAATTGAGGATATCTCTGTTGAAAAATCTTTTAGTATTAATAGACTTGTATCACTTTTGTTTGATTTACTTTCAAAATCTAATATTAAAAAAATTAAAAATATTAAAAACGAAAATATTATGTTCGTGTTGATTAAAAAACTTATTGAAAAAAATATTAATCTTAAAGATGTAATTGATGATAAATATTTAAAATTTTTTAATCTTGATGAACAAAATATTTTTGGAGAATCTATTAGTTCTTTACTTAATTTAAAATCTAAAACAATTAAAAATTATTATGATATTAAAATTGAATATAAAAAAATATTAGAATATACAGCAGTAGGAATTTTTGGTTCAGATATTGAACATAATATGATATACACTTTAATTATGTTAAAAAAATATTCAAATTTAACTATTCCATATTTTATTCAAGATAAAAAGTATTTTCAAAAACAAAATGAACTTATTTCTTTATCCAATAATGATTTTAGTGTTGAATCATTTCTTAAAAATTATTTTTATAAATTTAATACATTCTTACCATTTATTATCATTTGGAAAAATTTAAATAATTACTATCTGGATCCAAATTTAATTGTCTGTTTAAAAAATAATTTAGATAAAGATTATATTTATATTAGACTTTCTGTTAATATATCAAATGAATATGGGGATAATATTAGACATGCCAATATGCTATTTATTGATAATAAAAACAAAGTTGTTGAAAGATTTGAGCCTTATGGAGAAATTAGTTTTTATAATTCACAAGAACTTAACTTAATGATAGAACAACAAATTGTTACAATTCTTAGATATAGATATAAATTTGTTCAATCATACCCTGGATTTCAACTTAAAAGTGATGAATTTGAAAAGAAAAATAAAGTTTATGGTGATCCAAAAGGTTTTTGTTTGGCATGGTGTCTTCTATATTTAGAAACAAAATTAATGTTACTTGATAAAAATATATTATTAAATCCAATTAAATATATCAATTGGTATGTAGTAAATCAATTTGATAAAGATTTTCCTGAAATTAAAAAAGATTCTGAATCTAACAAATATATGACATTTATAAGATTTTATGGTAAAAAATTAGATACAAGAAAAAATGAATTACTTAAAAAACTTAAAATTGAACCAAATGTTTTGTACAGAGATCAAGTTCCCCAACACGAAATTAAATCAATCAACAAAATATTAAATAAAGAATTATTCGATAATTTAAATATAAAACAATAATATATCAAGGATGAATAATAAAGATTTACAAAAATTAATAGAAGGTTTAAATACTAAAATTAAAAAATTAGAAAATCAAGTTAAAAATCAAACTATTGGTATTGTTAATAAAAATATCACATCTACTTGTTTAATTAAAGCCTATAGTATATCTTATCCCAAAAATCATGATAAAAATAAAAAGTATATAGGGTTAATATTCGATGATAATTTTAATGATTTTTCTTCAGAATCCAATGATAAATCTAAAAATAAAGTATCATTTATAAAGTTAAGAAAATCTAATTGTATAATTAATTATTCAGTTTGTATTGACGTAAATGATATTCCATCTAGTTCTACTATAAATTCTGTATGTTTAGGTATTAAAGAAAAAAATTCCTCAAAAGTTAGATTAATTAAAGGTAGTAAATATGTATTTGATTTATCTAATAAATCAATTATTCATAATGATAAAATAATTATTAATAATACTATTATTTATATGAGCGAAGATTCTGAAGAATTATGTATGATTGCTGATTTAAATTCTAAATGTAAAATTAACTCATCTAAAAGTCTAATAAAAATTTTTAGTCTGTAATATAAATTTATATTTTATTAAGACCAGTTGTGCTCTTAAAAAATTATTAAATTATTTTTTAAGATCTTTTTGATCTGAATATTTTTTATAACTTATTTGAAAAAAAAAAAAATTTATATAACTTTTCATCTCTCTCTCAACTTTAGCATAACCTAAAAAAACCTAAAAAAACCTTAAAAAAGCCTTAAAAAAAGCCTAATTATTATAAATATAAGCCTATTTATTTAAAAAAAATCATTTCATTTTAAAAAAATAAATATATATTTCTTTTATATATATACTTAATGGTTGTCCATATATGTAAAAGATGTTTACAAGAATTTAATAAAAAATCCCATTATGTTCAACATATAAATAAAAAGAAATTATGTCAAGAAAATAATATAAAAACTGAAGAGAATTTGCAAAAATTTGCGGAAACTTGCAAAAATCCTCCAAATTCCCTCCAAAATCCTCCAATTTTCCTCCAAGAATCTCCAGTTTTCCTCCAAGAATCTCAACTTTCTTGTGAAAAACTTATAAATTCCTGTAAATTTTGTGGTCTTGTATTTAATAGAAAGGATAATTTAAAAAGACATATTAATGAAAGATGTAAAGTTAAAAAATTAGAAGATGAAAAAAAAGAAAACATATTAAATAGTCTTATTGAAAAAGAAAAAATAAATAATTTGTTTAACATGTATGAAGAACTTAAAAAGAACAATGAAGAAAAAAATAAAATAATTGAAGAGTTAAATATAAAAAACGAGGAGTTAAATAAAAAAATAGAGGGAATAGTTAAAAAAAATACAGGAAATACACAAAATATTACTAACAACACCCAAATTATCAATATAAACAATACATATAAAATAAATCCATTTGGAAAGGAATCTTATGATAAACTTAATAAAAAAGAAATCCTAAAAATTATGACAGATACTAAAAATAATGGAAAACATTGTTTTAACAAATTAATAGATTTGGTTCATTTTAATGTTAACATACCAGAGAATCAGAATATTTACATGGGTGATTATAATAGGGGAAAATTTATGATTCATGATGGAACAAATTGGAATTTATCACAAAACGAAGAATTAATAATTTTTCAAGTACTTGAACATGTCAGAAAACTATATTTTAATAAAATTGACGATGATGAATTTGAAGAAAAATTTGAAAACGATAGAAATTTTAGGAGCGAATTTAATACTACATTTAAAAAATATTATGATTATGTATTTGATGAAGTAGATGATACAGTTTTATCTGTTCAAGAATTACAGAAAAAGAAAGATTTCAAACTTATGATGAATAATGAAGTAAAAAATAAATTATATAACAAAAGAAAATTTGTAATTGATAATCATGAAAAAAATAAAGGCATAATTGAAAATAAAATATTTGAGATTGAATAACTTTTTATCTTTTATCAGGTGGTATATATTTAAGTAATAATGCATTAAATATATCAACTTCAGAATCAATATGAATATGTGTTTCCTTATCAGTTTTTTTATCTGTTTTAACAAGACCATATTCGGACAATTTCATTCCTAAAGATTTAGCATGTAATCTCATTTTTTGATTAAAATCACCAGAACCAGTAAAATGCATCAGAGCAGTATAAAAATAATTAATAGGAACTACAATAATATCTAGACGAATAACATTTTTTTTAACATCAAACTCTTTTTTATTATAAGATTTTGGTAAATCAGGAATATTTTTAAATGTAGCAAATCCTTGAAAATGTGTATTATAGCTTTCAGTAAGTTTATCAACAATAAGAAATTTTTCAAGACGATCTAAAACTTTTTTCAGATACATTCCAGTTTTTTCTTTTGATGTTAGACCTTTATGAGTAATCAAAATATCAACATCAGATGAAAAATCTTTACCTCTTCGATAAGAACCACAAACAACAGAAATAAAATTAAAATCTGTATCAATTAATTGTTGTTGAACAAACATTTCTAATCTAGTAATAAGAATTCTAGGTATTTTTTCAGACAGGATATCTTTGTATTTAATACCTAATTTCATTTGGTTAGTTAGTTCTATTAAACCTTTTTTTTCGGCATTAACTAAATCTTTTAAATTTTTAATTTTAAAATTTTCATAAAAATAGGATGCTTTAGTTGGTCCTATTCCATAAATACTAGAAAGTTCTTTAATAGCAGAAACTTGATTTTCTCTTTCAGTAATTTCTGAAAGGTGTCCAGTATCAATAATTTCATTAATTCTTGAAATAGTTTTGTCACCTATACCTTTAATATCAGCTAATTGACTCCCAGAAGTAATTTCTTTTTTAAATCCAGCAATAATTCCGATAACTTTTTGTATAACGAGTAATTTATAATAATTTTCCTTTGATGATTTTTCTGATTTGGTGTAATTACTATATATAAACATATAATATCTGATAAATTCATCAACTATATATTTATTATCGGGATTTTTAACAACTATTTTTGAAAAATCTTCTACTTTATTCATCTATCACAATATATTATATATTCAATATAAAAAAATAGTATATAAAATATTACTCAAGATACAGTATATTAGTTAACAATTTATATACTATAAAAAATAAAAAAATTGATAATATTATATTATAATTACATAAATATATAAATATATAATCAATAACAATAATGAACGAAGAATCAAAAATTAGAATTCCAAAAGTAGGTTTAGCAGGATTTAGAAATCTAGGGAATACTTGTTACATGGCATCTATTCTCCAATTATTGATTCATTGTAATCCTATTTTAACCTTTGTATTAAATAAAGATGGTTCACATACTGAATTAAAAAATTATATTAAAGAAGCTGGTATTCAAAGACTAGCTGAAAAAGAAATTAAAAAGAAAGGTCTTGGACCAAATGATCAAATTTCAATTAAGAAACATGAATTGGAGGAGTTTATGGAAAATACAATTATAGAACATTTTTCAGAAATTGTTAATACTATGGTTAACAAAGGTAATAGTGTAATTGCTCCAGCAAGTTTTAAGAAGGCTCTAGATGAGAAAGTATCATTGTTTAGAGGTTATCAACAACACGATGCTTCCGAGTTATTGATAAGTTTACTTGATGTAATGTTTGAACAAGAAACAGGTAAACCTGTAGAAATGGAAATAAATAATGTTCCAGACGTTGTCAATCAATACAATGATTATCTTGGTCAAATAAGAGAACAAATAAGTAAAACAGATTCGCAAGAACATCGTAGATATTTAAATCAACAATTAAATGAATTTAAACAACAAAATAGGGCAATAATTAATAAATATGATGGATTAAAATCGATTAAGAATGAATTTGTTAAAAAGTACAATCCAGTAATTTATCAATTAAAGTTATTTACAGTAACAGAGAAAACTTGTCCTCATTGCAATAATATAACTTCTATTTGTGAAACTCATACAGTTCTTCAGTTAGATGTCGTGCAACCTAGTTTAAATAATTGTTTTGATAAACTTACACGAGAAGATGATATTTTAGACTATGATTGTACAGTTTGTAAATGTAAACGTACAGTAAAATCAGTGACCAAAATATTTAGAGCTCCTAAAATTTTATTCATTGCACTTAAAAGATTTAGACCTTTACAAAACGGAAGATTCTTAAAAGATGATAGAGATATTAATATTCCAGTGGAACTAGATTTAAATCCATGGATGGATCATTCTATGATTACAGAAAAGAAATTGTCAAATATTTACAAACTAAAAGGAATTTCAAATCATCATGGAGGTTTGAATGGTGGACATTATACTGCTGATTGTGCTGGGATTATTGATCCTGAAAATTGGTATCATTTTAATGATAGTCAAATACAAAAATGGGAAGATCCATCTAGAATAGATACGTCAGATGCATATGTTCTAATGTATGAAATGAAAAATTAAATTTATTTATTACTAAATAACTAGTAATATGATAATTCAATAATGATAATTAACATTTTATTTAAAATATATAAATATGGGATAACTATATAATTTCCAAATGAATGTTTTTTAATTGATTCATAAAAATATTCAATATCATAATTTTTAGGTAATTTAAGAACAATTAGTTTATTATTATAATTGTTATTAATTAATTTAGCTTTTGATTCGTCATCAATAGTTTCATCAATTTTAATTTTATAATATGAGGAGAATTTATTAATAATATTTATGACAAGATCTTCAACTGATGTTTCTCCAAGTTTTAATCTTAATGTTTCTGAATTTTTATAATCATTACCACCCCATGGAGGATCAACAAATACCACATTTGGATTTACAGTTAATAATGACTCCTCATTATAATCTATTGATGATTCGTTTATTACAGAAATATTTTTAAATCCATAGACACTAATGTTGTTTAACAGATATTCACATCTTTCTTTTATTAACTCAATACCTATTACTTTGTTAAAACATCTACAAAATGATAACACATTACCACCAACTCCAGCAGTATAATCAATTAAAGTAGCTTTTTGAGGATTAACATTATATTTTAATAAATGATAACAAACTATTTTAGAAATATATTCAGCAATTTCTCTTACAGTAATATAACTAAAAGAATCATCATCAATTTTAATTTTTCCATAATTGTTATAATTTTTTAGTGTTGGAAATATTCTTGCAATTCGATTATTTATATAAAATTTATCATCATTGATTGCATCTTCCCAAGGATCAGATTCTTGTTCTTCTTCAACTTTTTCCTCATCAGTAATTTCATTAAATTTTAATTCATTTTCTGATTCTATTTCAAACTCTAACTGATTATTTTTGTCTTCTATCATATCATTTTCATCAAACTGTATAGTTATTTTATTTGATTTTACACAATCGCTGATTATTGATAAATCATTATTTATTTCTATCTCGTTAACAATTTTAGATTGAGAGTTTTCAGGATTTTTATTTATTTCTTCATCAAAAATATTAAAAGTATCATTTTGTTCAGATTTTTCATCTGTTTTATTAGATTCATCTATTATAAGCTCAATATTTTTTTTAATTATATCGTTAACCTCACTATTTTTTGATATAGTATCATAATTATTATTGCAAGTTTTATCATTAATATTACTGTTTAAATTAGTATTTGGTTTATTTCTAATAGACTTTATTTCAATTAGATTATTATCAGAAATAAATCCATTAAGTACATCTTTATATAAGATGACTAAATTATTCGTGTTATATTCGTTACTCATTATTATTTATTATAATATTTATTATTTAAAATTGTTTACATTCTAAAAATTTGATAAAAAAAAATGAAAAATAACTAGTATATATTTATATTATTATTAATATAGTATAATCATATGACTGAGCCAATAATATTTCAAATAATAGATTGGAGTCAATTCCATGAAGGAGAACCAATTGAACCTGAAGATGAACTTGATGAATTAGAAGATAATAATAATGAGTTACTTCATTATAAAATAAGATTATTTGGAAGAACAGATAAGGGAAAATCAATATATGTAAATATCGATAATTTTACTCCATTCTTTTATGTTGAAATTCCTAATGACTGGAATCAAACCAAAGCATTTAGTTTAGTCAACCATATTAAAAGTAAAATAACAAATCCTATAGTTTTAAAGGGATTTAAAAACTTTGATATTGTTGAAAGGAAAAAATTTTATGGATTTACTGGATACAAAACATTTAAATTTTTACGACTTATCTTTTTAAACATGAAATCCTTCAAAGCATTTGAATATTGGATAGATAGAAATAAAATAAATTATCCATTTCTATTTAAAAAACCTACGAAGTTATCAATTTATGAATCGAATATTGAACCATTTGTTCGTTGTATGCATATAAGAAAATTAAACGCATGTGGTTGGGTTTCTGTTAACAAATATAAAAATTATCCAGAGGGAACATCTTATTGTGATACTGCTATAAGAACAGATTGGACAGAATTAAATCCTCATGATTCAAATTCAATTCAAAAATTTATAATTGCTTCATACGATATAGAATGTATGAGTGAATCTGGTGATTTCCCAATAGCAACAAATGATAATGATCCAATCATTCAAATTGGAACTGTATTTTCATATTATGGTGAATCAGAACCTTTTTTCAAAAGTATAATAACACTAGGTGGTTGTGCTAAAATTAAAGGTTTAGAAGATGTGGAAATTCAAAGTTATAATGACGAAAAAAAAGTGCTTTTGGCATGGACAAAACTAATTCAAGAACATGATCCTGATATTATAACAGGTTATAATATTAATGGTTTCGATTTTCAATATATGAAAGATCGAGCAGAAAAACTTAAAATACTAAATAGATTTAATAAATTGTCTAGACTCCAAGGAGAAGATGCAGAATATAAAATTAAACAATTAGCAAGTTCTGCACTTGGAGAAAATATTTTAAAATATTTTGATATGAACGGACGTGTAATTATTGATTTAATGAAAGTTGCAATGAGAGATTTTAAATTAGATAGTTTTAAATTAGATAATGTTGCCTCTACTTTTATTCGTGAAAAAATAGAAGGTTATAAAGAAGATGGTAAAGAATGTTATGTAACAACCAAAAGTGTATATGGAATTAAAGAAGATGATTATGTAAATATTATGTGGGACGATGGACTTACTGAAAATAAACATGATCAAAAATATAAAATTCTTCAAATTACAAAAGATGAAACTGATCCAAAACTTTATAAAATGAGATTGAATGGAACTATTCCAGATGAAGCATTTTATACAGAAAAACATGGTGGAACCACTAAAAAGAAAAATAAAACCTTTTGGTGTCATGCAAAAGATGATGTATCGGCAAAAGATCTATTTAAATTTCAACGTGGATCTGATAAAGATCGTGGAATTATAGCAAAATACTGTATTATGGATTGTGTATTAGTTACTAAACTAATGGAAAAAACTCAAGTTCTCAATAATAATATAGGTATGGCTAATGTTTGTAGTGTTCCTTTAACATATATTTTTATGCGAGGTCAAGGTGTTAAAATCTTTTCTCTTGTATCTAAAAAATGTCGTGAATTAGAACATATTATGCCAAGATTAAAAGTTAAACAAAAAGAAAACCCAGACGACAAATTTAAAAAGATTAAGAAAAATGATGATTCTGATGATGATGATAAAAATGATGATACAGGATATGAAGGTGCAATTGTATTTCCACCAGTTAAGGGAGTACATTATGAGCCAATTCCAGTGCTTGATTATGCAAGTCTGTATCCTAGATCAATGATTTTAGTAAATATATCTCAAGAATGTTTTGTTATGGAACCAAAATATGATAATATGGAAGGTTATGATTATCAAACAGTAACTTATAACAATAATGATGGAACAACAACAACTTGTAGATTTGCAAAAAAACTTGATGGAACAAAAGGTATTTTACCATTAATTTTGATTGAGTTATTAGATAAACGTAGTGCAACAAAAAAATTAATGGAAAAGGCTGCTGCTTCAGGTGATAATTTTGCTGCAGCCATTTATGATGGTTTACAACTAGCCTATAAAGTTACAGCAAATAGTTTATATGGACAAGTTGGTGCTCCTACATCACCAATTTATATGAAAGAACTGGCAGCGTCAACAACAGCAACAGGTCGTAAGATGTTAGAATTATCAAAAACATTTATTGAAGGTGCGTTTGGAAAACTTATTAACTATGCACTTGAAGATAAAAATGCCTATGACAATTATGCACTTGAAGTATTTGACAAAGATGTTTATCATAAAAGACCAATTCAAGCAAAAAAATGGATTGAACCAAAAGCTGGTAGAAATTCTAAAGAAGAATTTATTAATTACTTTTATAAAAAGGTTAATGAAATAATATCTGAAGAATATAGAGTATCTCCTCAAGTTATTTATGGAGATTCAGTAACTGGTGATACCCCAATCCTTTTACTGAATAATAAAAATAAAGTTCAATTTATGTGTATTGATTGTATGGGTGATAATTTTACAAATTATTCTGTATTTAAATCTGAAGATCCCAATTTATCAGAAAAAGAACAAGATAATACTATTGATTATAAAGTTTGGACTGATAAAGGATGGGCTAAAGTAATTAGAGTAATTAGACACAAAACGTATAAAAAAATTTATGAAGTAATTACACCAAAAAGTTATGTAAAAGTAACAGCTGATCATTCACTTTTAGACTCTGCTGGTAATCAAATTAAACCTGAAGAATGTAAAATAGGTCAAGAACTATTACATAATGATAATTTTGAAAATAACTATACACAAGATAAAATTATTGATAACTTTATGATTTGTTACAATAAAGGATTTGGGTGTACAGATTCTGATGGAAATCATTTTATTGAAATTGATTGTATTGAAGAAGCTCTCGAAAGTTATTATTGGGCTAAATTATTAGATTATTTTCCAATAATTGAAAAAAAATTAGACTCATTTAGAATTAGTTGTTGGAAATTTAATGAACATCCTAATCCAAATAACTTGATAGAAATTAATGATTTAGGATATACTGAAGATTATGTTTATGATTTAGAAACAGAAGTTGGACATTTTCATGCAGGAATTGGATCTTTAATAGTAAAAAATACTGATAGTGTATTTTTTAGTCCAAAAATTCATGATATTGAAACAAAAGTAATTAGAACTGATCGAGATGTCTTACCAATTTGTATTGAAATAGGTATGTTGGCAGGTGATACTATTTGTAAAGTTCTTCCTGAACCAGAAGAACAAGTTTATGAAAAAACATTATGGCCATTTATTATTTTAGCAAAAAAGAAATATGTTGGTAATTTATATGAAGATGATGATAAAGTATTTAAACAAAAAAGTATGGGTATAGTATTAAAACGTCGTGATAACGCCAAAATTGTTAAAATTGTAGTTGGTGGTATTGTTGATTATATTTTAAACGGTAAACCAGGTGAAACATGTATTCAAGATCGTAATAAGGGTGCAATTGAATACACCAGAATGTTAGTTAAAAAAATATTGAGAGGAGAATTTCCAATTGATAAATATATTGTATCTAAAACACTTCGAAGTACTTATAAAAATCGAAGTGGAATTGTTCATGCAGTTTTAGCTGATAGAATAGGTGAAAGAGATCCAGGTAACAAACCAGATGTTAATGAACGTGTTCCATATGTTTATATTGTACCAAAAGGCAAAGTTAATTTACAAGGTGATCGTGTAGAAGATCCAAAATATGTGATTGAAAAGGGTCTTGAGTTAGATTATCTATTTTATATTACAAATCAAATTATGAAACCAAGTATTCAATTTTTGGAATTAATTGCTGTTAATCCTGAAAAATTATTTGATAATTATATCAATAAAGAAATTAATAGACGAAAAAATATTAGTTCAATTATGGATTATGTTTGTGAAGATAATTTAAATATTCTAAGTAATAAATCTAAATCGAGAAAACCAAGTTCATCAGATGATGATGATGGTTCAACTCAAGAATTAATTGATGAACTTGAGGAAATTGAAGAAGAAATTGAAGAACCAGTCTCTAAAAGCAAAAAAAATAAGGGAATAAAAGAAGATATTAAGAAAAAAAATAAAGAAACTAAATTAAAAGGTAAAAATTTTTCAAAAACAAAATCTAAAGAAAAAGAAGAAGAAAGTTCTTCATCTGATGAAGAAATGAAAAAATTAAAATCAAATAATAAGTCAGTTAAAAAATCAATGATTATTGAATTGTAAAAATAAAATTCAAAAATAATTAAAATAATTTTATATAATTTAAACTCTTCTTCTTAATGTTTTAAAATTTTTAGAAGATACACTTGAATTTACATCAGAAGAGTTAAAAGGGAAAATAGATAATCCCTCTTCTGAATCTGATTCTGATGAAGAGGATGAAGAGGAATCACCATTAGAAGTATCAACAGCATTTCTGGTCTTTTTACCTCTAGGTTTTAATTCAGGTTCAGCTCCTGATTCTGATGAATCAATAATAAAATTGCTTGATGATTCTTCTATGCTAAATTTAGTAGAATTTTTCTTTTTTCCTTTAGATTTACTTTTCTTTTTACCAAATTCTGATGAAGAGGTATGTGAACTAGTAGTAGATGCAGATGAAGTACTTGTGGTTGAACTAGTTTCAGAATCATCTCTGTATAATTTTTTTTGAGGACCAGTTACAAGCATACTAGTGCTTCCACCCTTAGAATTATAATTTTCACAACCACATCCACCACCAACTTTGTTTTTATTTAATTGTTCAAGATGACTTAAAATAGTGTTTCTAACTTTTTCAAGTGCTTCATCACTAGTTTGATTTTCTCTAATATCAACTTCAACTTTATTGGGTTCAACTATTTTTGCGACAGTAACACTTTTTTCAGTATCAGGATAAGAACCACCTTTCATATTTTTTTCATATTTATTAAGTGCATCAAAAATATTATATTGATCATATCTATTTCTTGAACTTTCACGAGATAAATTACTACCGCCTAAATAGTTTTTATTTGATAAGTTGGGCAAAACAGGTTTATTTTTAGATGGAATATCTGTTTCTAAATCATTAATGTTTAATGATGTAGCAACATAATCATTACCTCCAACTAATTGTTTAGCATTTTTAAGATAAATTTTTTCTCTTTCTTCACGTTCTAAGCGTTCTTGTTCTGGATTTTTAGAAGGACCTACTCCCATTATTGTATTTATATAATATAATTATATAAATAAAAAAACTTTTTATATAATTTTTTAAATCTGTTTTATTTATATAAATGTTACTAATAATTTTAATCATTATAATGATATTTTCATCTATATATTTTATTTATGTAAAAGAATATAAAAACGATGGACTAGTTAAAGTTAAATCAACATATGATAATAATTATTATTGGGTCAGAAATTTACCAGATAAGAGCTCTGCTGCAAATATTTTAGCAAAAATTAAAAAAAATATGTTTGTTCTAATTAATTATTTAAAAGAAAATCAAGACAAATTTCCAGAAAATCTATCTTATATCAAAGATTTAGTAAGAAGAACAAAAGATATTGTTATTATGGAAACAGCAAATGATGAAAAGTATACAAGTTATACTGTTAATAAAGGTGAGAAAATTGTATTCTGTTTAAGATCAAAAATATTAAATGAAATTCATGATATGAATACACTGATGTATGTTGTTATTCATGAACTTGGTCATGTAGGATGTCCTGAATTTGGCCATACTCCATTATTTAAAAAAATTTTTACATTCTTATTAGAACAAAGTATTATAGTTGGTATTTATACACCAGTAGATTATAGAAAAAATCCTCAATATTATTGTGGTATGACAATTAATGAATATTTACTTGATAAACCAAGTTCTACTGTTAAAACTTCAGATGATAATGATAAAGATTCTGATTAAATATTTATCTTAAATCTAGCAAAAAGTTATTTAATGATTCTAAATCTACTTTCGTATTTACATTTTTAATTTCGTACTGTGCACACTCATTTAGTTCATAATAACTTATTTCAATAAAATTTTTAACCATAAGTTCAACTATATCTGTTAAATAATATTCACAAGCTTTATTATTATTAGTAATTTGTGGTATAAATTTTAAAAGAATGTCGGAATTAATTTGATATATTCCACAATTTACTAATTTAATATTTTTTTCTTCAGAACTACAATCTTTTTCTTCAACAATTTTAATAACTTTGTTATTTTCTAATATTATTCTTCCACATCCAAAAGGATTTGTTAATTTTGTTATTAAAAATTTATTAGGCTCATTGATTAAATTTTTAATCGTATTTACAGATATTAATGGAACATCTCCTGATAATATTAAAGTTTCAGTATTTGGATATGATTGTAATCTTGGTAAGCAACACATTACAGCATGTCCTGTTCCTAATGCTTTTTCTTGAATTATATATTCTATTAAATCATTCGAATCAAAATATTCATTAATTGTTTTTTCAATTATATCTTTGTATGATCCAACAACAATAAAAATTTTTTTAGGGTTTAATTTTAATGAAGTATTTATTACATGAACTATCATCGGTTTTAAATAACTATCATAACCTGTTATTTTGAAATTAGATTTAAATTCATCATAAACATTTTTTTGGTCTATTATACCATATACTTTATGGAGAACCTTTGGTAAATCAGATTCCATACGTTTTCCTAAACCACCTGCCATAATCACTACAATCATTTTTAATAAATTTAACTTTTATATTAAAATTTAAATTACAACTCAAAATTATTATTAGTAAATATTTAATAATAATTTATTTCAATATTTTTGATCCAATATTTACAACTTTATATATATGCATATTATCTCTGTCGAAAAATACTATTGAAAGTGTTTGTATTATCCCATGATAATGTTTATCAATCATTTTCATAACTTCTTTATCAAACCATTTTTTCTTTTCATTTACTAATACTCTGATCAGTTTATAATAATTAGTAGTAAATTTAATTTTATCAGGATCAGTTGGATCTATTTGATAAACTTTTTTATCCACTAAATCAAATAATTCTTCTGTAGTCATATTATTTTTGTATAATCCATCAACTATATAAGTTAAATAATCTCTTGTAATATTCGGATTTTCTTTTAACATATCATCTTTATAATGATATAAAAACCAATTTATATCATATTCATACATTGAACCTAATTCAACGTCTGCTGTATAATCTTTTGCATATATAAAATATTGATTTAAAAAAAGTTCATCTGTACCATATCCGAATGGCTTTTCTCTTTTACCATAAACGCCTTTATCTAATATGCTAGGTGCTTTTTTAATAAAATCAGTAATTATTCTAGTATTATATTTTTTATTAAAAAATCCTACCAAACCACAAAAATAATGTGGTCTTAATCTTAACATAAATAAAGCACTTATCATACCCTTACCTATGATTTGTTTATGTTCAGTTTTATAGTATAAAAATTTTCTTAATGTCTCTATATCGTCATTATTTAAATCAACATCAATACATATAACATTATTTGCATCATTATTTTTAAAATCAAAAGCAGGAAACAATCTAACTAGTGCTCCAAAAACATCAATATGATAATTTCCTTCCATATATTTAGCACATTTAAATAAAACTGGTTGAACTTTTCTAGATGATTCTAAAACGTCCATAATCGTTCTATCTTTTCTTATATTATCATCAATAAAAATTCTTAACACATATTCATTTTGTTTATTTAACATATTAATTAATTTTTTTAGACCCTTAACATATGTTTCAAAATTTTTATAATGTTTACCCATTTTAAAAAAACATGTAGTTAGTATATTTATTTTTTTACTTAAATCAATTTTAAATAATGGTTCAAATTCACATATATCATTTTCTAAATATTTTGTCATTTTTATATAAGATTCAATATAAATTACAGATATAAAAAATTGATTATATAATAATAAATAATTATATCATAGTATATAAGATATGGAATCTAAAACAAAAAATAAAAATGTTAAGACAAAGAAAATAAAGTCAAATATAATTGTTGAGGAGGAAATTACGTCAAATTCTCAAACAGAATTAAACACACAACAATCTAATTCAGATAATTTATCTGAAGATTCACAAATAAAAAAAACAGAAGATGGAATAGTATTAACTACCGATCAATTAAAAGTTTATGGAGATATTTTAAGTTTTATAAAAAATAAAAATGAAAATCAATTATTACTAGTAGGATATGCTGGAACAGGTAAAACAACAATGGTTACAAAAATAATTTTTGATTTATTGAAAGAAAAGTTATGTCAAAAAATAGTGGTTGCTGCTCCCACACATAAAGCTGTTAATATTGCTAAATCAAAATTATTTTTAAATATAAAGGACGATGAAGAATTATCATCAAATATTAATATAATGACTGTACATAGGTTATTAAATTATCAATCATATATTGATTCAGATACTGGAGACAAATATTTTGCTAAAAGTTCTGTTAACCCAAATTGGACTATTTATGATTTAATTGTAGTAGACGAATGTTCAATGTTGTCAAATCAGATTATCACTGATATTTCAGACCAAATGAATAATCCAATTAATTCAAAATTAAAATTAATTTATGTTGGTGATCCTGCACAATTACCACCTGTTAATCAACCAGATAGTAAAATTTTTAATATGGGGTTTAGAAGATTAGAATTAGATAAAATAATTAGAACATCAAACAACGAAATAATGCAATTATCAAATGATCATCGTAAATGGATTTTTAGTAAGAAAAATGAAGACATTCCTAATGTCTTTAAATATCAAGAAACTACAAGAAAAATATCTATTTATTCAGTACAAGAAAAAGAAACTACAAAATGGCTAGATTCTTTTATAAAAATAATTAATTCAAAAAAAAAGAAAAATAATTCGGATTATGACAATAATATTATTTTAACATGGACTAATAAAAAATGTAATCAGTATAATAAATATATTCGTGAGAAAATTTTTAATAAAAAAGATTTAGCACATTATGAGGTGGGTGAAATACTTATATTCAATGATTTTCATAGAATGTTATATAACCCAACAAATTCTGATAAAACAAAAGATGAATTAGATTCTGATCAAGATAAGGCTAAAGAGTATATCAGCTTTTATACTTCTGAACAGGTTAAAGTAGTTACTGTTGACAAAATTAAATTTAAATTTGGAGAAATCAAATATAAAACTAATTCAAATCTTACTCAAGAATTAAATGATAAGTTTAAAAAAAAGATTAAAACAATAAATGGAATGATTAATGTAGAACTTGATGCATATAAAATGAATATTAAAAGGATTTCGGATATTAAAGCACAAGATGAACAAAATGTTTTAACATTTGAAGTACACACAATACATCCAGACTCAGAAAAAGAATTTGGATTAATTTGTGATGAATTTGAAAACATTATTAATAAATTAAGAAAAGCATGTCATAGAATTATAAATGATATGAAAAAAACAGACAATATGTCAAAATGTAATTTACAAGGTGAAGTTGACAAAAAAATAAATAAATTGTATCGAGATTGGCAAAATTCTGTTACTGATAAATTTGCACAATTAAATTATGGATATTCTATAACAGTTCATAAATCACAGGGTTCTACTTTTAAAAATGTATTTATCGACATCTCTGATATATTTGAAAATAATAATATAGAAGAGACTTCAAAGTGTCTATATACAGCTATAACAAGATCCTCAAATAGTATAGAATTATTAATTTAACTTGTAAAATTTAATATAAAATATTTATTAGTTTGAAAAACAAACTGATAATATGTTTATTTTTTATTTAATAAAAAAATAGTATTTTTATAGAAATTCTATTTTATGAATTTAAATAAAACCAGTAAGATAAAATTATATAAAGAAAATATTTTAAAATTTGTTTTATCTCAAAAAGATAAAAATTTTAATGTTGATAAAACTTCAGAATTAGATTTTATTATAGGAATTTTGTTTCTCACTGAAATGAATAGATATTGCAAAAATAATAAAATTTCTATTCATGGTTATTATATTGCATCAAGTCTTATAAATATATTTGCAAAAATTAAAGGTAAATTAATTTCAAATAGCAATTTATCTCATTCAGATATAAATGAATTTTATGTAAATCTTGCAAATAATATTGATTATCTTAATAACAGAGTAGACCCTACTAATCAAGTTAGAAGCAAAATTAATTTTAACCTTTCAAAATTAATTATCGAACTAAATCCACTATTTGAAATATTAATTATATATAAAAAAAAACATTATGGATCCAATTCAGATTTAATATTATCTTATTCAAATGTATCAAATGGACATTGTAAATCAATAAGTGATTCTTGTAAACAAAATAAAAATTTAAAAAATAGTTCTGATAAATCAGGTAGTTCTGATAAATCTGATATATCTGGAAATAACAAAAGTATTAAAAAATATTTTAACAATTATTGTGATATAAAATGTTATAATTGTTGGGTAGAAAATATTCTTGTTACTTTTTTTTATATTTTATTAATTACTGCTAAATTTATGGGTTCAGGTGATTTTAAAGATCCAAATCTGAAAAAATTATCGGAATATTATTCTAATATATTTTTTATATATCTAAAAGTTAGTTCTGAAGAAATTTCAGATGAAAAATACTTATTTGAATTATTTGATAATTATATTGAATACAAAAATAAATTAAATTATTCTTTAATTGAATTAAAAATAAATTCTAATACAGTTGACGAAATTATAAATTATCTTGATAGTGTAATTATAAAAAAATTATCTATAAACAATAATAAACAAATTATTAACAAATAAAAAAAATATTTTTTTAAATTTTCTACTACTAAATTATATTTACAAATGGGAAATAATTCTAAATTAGGAGGATTTAATTGTATAATTATAGGATTAGTATCAATTTTATATATTTTAATGGTAAATAAATTTGCTCAAATACTTAGTATGACTTATGATGATCCAGATGATCAAGTTGGAACTTATGTTATGATTATATATTTTTTAAGTATTATAAGTATGGTAATTGCATATATTTATTTTACTGATAATAAAAAATCAGAACATCAGACAGCTAATTGGATAATGAAATGGAGTTTAAATATTGGAGGTGTATTACTATTAATTTATACAATAACTAATTATTGGGATTTTCTTGGTGATCATTCTAAATTATTAGTAATAGCATTAAGTATAATATTTGTAATTTATTTTTTATATAAGCATTATGATAAATAAAAATATGAAACACTGATTAATTTACAAATAAAATTTTGGGATTAAATAAAATTTTTTTTTTATTGATTACTAATAAAAATATTAGTAAATGAATAATAAAATAACTATTAAAAATAATAATAAAATAAATGAGTTGATTGATAATTTTGTAAAAAAAATTTTATTTGTTGAAAAAGAATCTTCTACTCTTGAAAATAAAGTAGTCAATATAGATAAGTTGCTTAATAATCTAATAGATTATTGTATTAAGAAAAAAATTTATTATTATATTGAAAAAAATATAGGATATAATAAAATTATCGAAACTTTTAAATTACATTTATGCAAATTTTTAGAAAAACTAATTGATCCCTCTGGTAATGTTATTAAAAAATATATTCAGAAAATAGAATCAGAAAATTTAGAAAATTATTCTGATATTAATTCACTTTTATTTAAAAAATTTAAATCCAAATCTGAAACAAAATCGAGTTCAAAATCAAAGTCTGAATCAAAATCTAAAACTAATTCTTCTTCAAATAAAAATGTAAGTTTTCGTGAGGATATTAGTATAATTGGATATGATGATTCTGAAGGTTTTGATTTTAACTATGCAAATATTAATAAAACTAGAAAAAAATTAGAATCAAATAAATCTACAGAATCAAAAAGTTTAACGGAAACTTCTGATTCAAATAAATCAACTGAATCTACTGAATCTACTGAATCTACTGAATCTACTGAATCAACTGAATCTGATGATTCTTCAAATTCTTTAGATACAGATAGACTTGCTTTATATATCAAAATTTTATTATCTCAAAATAAATATGTTGATGAGTTTATTGAAAAATTAAGATGTATGTGTGTTGTGATTACTGAAAAAGGTTTTGGTCCAAATGGTTCATTATTTGAGTTTTCTTAAAAATTTATGATTAGTTTTAATTCTAAAATGATTATATATTTTTTATTATATATAATGGAAGAATTTGATAAAAAACTAAGTAATTTTGGAATTGGTATAAATTTTGGTTCAGAAGATTTTTCTAACCAAATAGTTAAATTATTAGTATTTACAAATAACTATTATAAATATGATCAAACCTATATAAAGGATAAATATAATATAGATGATTATCAAGAATTTAGAAATTTTTTTAAAAAAAATTATAGAAATAGACTAATTTTTAATTGTGCAAAATCTGAAAAACTTTTTATTAATTTTATTAATTTGGATTATAACTATTTTAACTCTAAATATACAAATACACAAACTGAAACTATTATGAATTTTTTTATTTCTGGAAAATTATTTCATTTTAACAAATGTAATGAATCTGGTATTAAAGAAAAAAGCCATTTGCCTAATTGTAATTGTAAAATAAAGGTTAAATCTGTAGCTAATTTATCAATCAAAACTTTAATTTTTATACTTAAAGAATTTGTTGAAAAGTCAAAATCAAATACTAATAAAAAATTTTTAAATAAAATCTTAAGTCGATCGCAAAATGAAATTAATAATGATTTACAAAAATTATCTGGTAGTTTTGATATCACAAATATTACGAATCAATCTTTACAACCAAGTCAAAATCAAACTATTATTAAAATGAAGAAGAATGAACAAGGAATAAAATTAGTAGAATGTTTTAATAAATTAGAAACTGTTTCTAATTTTCTTGGAATTGATAATATTGAGAAACATTACGTTCTTAATTCTGTTACAGAAACAACATCATTACTATCAAGTGGAGTAGATAATTATAAAAAAACAGATTCATTCAAAAATATTAAAGATTCTGATAGTGATTCTGATGTAAATCCTTATAATAAAATTAAGGAGACTGATAAAAAAAATAATAAGACAATGAAATCAATTAAATCAGGTAATTATATTGGAGAAACTGTTAAAAAATCCAAGTCTTATAAACCAAATAAGAAATTTTATTTTACAAATGAATCAAGTTCGACAGATAAATCTGTTAATATTCTTAAATCTTTAGAAGTATATGATTTAGAATCAAATAAAAAATTATCTGGAACATTTATTCATTCGAATTTTTCCAATTCTAATTCAAAAAATAAAAAATTTACTAGAGAAAATATTGATAAAAGTATTAAATCAAATACTGAATCTGATAATAATATCGAAGATAAAAAAGTTTCAAATGATCTGAGTATAATTCATAATAATCTTATTAGTAAAGAACAAAGTTTAGCTAGTTTGTCAAAAAATCATAATTCCTCTAATAGTTCGTCTGATAATTCTTCAAATAGTTCTTCTGATAATTTACCTAGTAGTATAAAAAATTATAATAATTTTCAATTATCATCTACAGATTTAGATGCACCAATCAAATCAAAATTAACTAGTAATCGACCAACAAATTTTAATTCTCAACATGACTCAGATATAATTGATTTAGATTCTTTACTATCAGTTAAAGTCGATGTTTTTAAAAATAAATCTTATCAATCAAAAATAAAAGAAATCATCAATGTTAAAGATAATTTAAAAAATATAGATGATTCCATAATAAAACAAAAAAATAATCATAAACTACCAAATAAAATTATAGAAAAAGTTGTAGAAGCAAGCAATTTATTAGTACCTGAATATAAAATTGATAATACAATTGAAGAAACTACAAAATTTAATATAAAATATGATGAAGCAAATGAATCAAATGAAGCAAATGAATCAAATAAATCAAGTGAAAGTAAATCAAATAAATCAAGTGAAAGTAAATCAAATGAAAGTAAATCAAATAAATCAAGTGAAAGTGAATCAAATAAATCAAATGAATTAAATGAATCTTTTAAAGAAAAAATATTATTAAACCAACAAGAAATTGAAGATTCGAATAAAGAATCTGAAACACACATATCTGAAACTATAATTACCTCAGATAATCAAGAAGAAAAGGATAAATTAAATAAATTGATAAGCGATTATAAAAATAAGTCTGATAATACTTATGAAGAAAATAAAGAAGAAGTTAATTTAGATCAGTTGATAAAGCAATATTCAAATAATGAAGAATCAGAAACTGATTTTAATACTAATTATTCAGATTTTTATATTAAAACAGGAGACTTAAATGGAACAAATTTAGAAAATTTTGAAAATTTTGAAAATGAATCTGGTGTTAAAAAGATTGAATCAGATTTAAAATCTAGTTCTAGTCCAGAATCTTCATCTAGTTCACAATCAATTCAATCAAGGAAATCAGGTCAGTCAGGTCAGTCAGGTCAGTCAGGTCAGTCAGGTCAGTCAGGTAAGGAGAATCAATCATTAAAATCATTTGGTTCAGGTAAATCTCAATCTTTAAGTCGTTTATCAGAATTAGCAAGATCAATGCAATTTTTGATAGATTACTTAGATATAAATAATAATGTCCTAGTAGAAAACCCTGAAAGCATAACAAAACTTGCAATAGAAATTAAAAAGAATATCAAGAAAAAATATGGAAATGAATTAGCATTAAAATTTGATAAAGTATTTCAAAAAGCAATGATGGTTAAAATAATATCTGACACTGATGATATGAGAGAATATTTTCAAATACAGAAAGAATTAATAGAAATTAGAAATAAAATATAAATTATATAATATATAATGCCAACTAAAACTGCGTCTAAAAAAAACTCAAAAACTTCATCAAAAAGAGAAAGAAGAACATATAAATTATATTGTGGAATAGATGAACCAATCCCAGATGGATACAGATTAGGTTCTATGGAAGAATGTTTAAATGCTGGTAAAGTTAATTATTATGGTTTAAAAAAAATAGACTCTAGATTATTAGCAGCAAGAAAAAATGAAATGAAATTACTTGAATTAAATAAAAAATTAGATAAATTTAGAGCAGAAGCAATAGGATTTGGAGGTAAAACATTGAAATATACTAAATTGATTGCATCATCAAAGACTGAAAAAGAGAAAAATGCTTTACAAAAGAAAATAGATGAAATAACTAAAAAGAAAGCAGAAATTACTAAAGAAATGAATAAAATAAAAGATTTAATAAGTAAACTAAAATAAAATATTTTTCAATATAAAATATATTTTTATATAATAATATATTATATCTACAATGAATAATACTCTTAGTAAAGAAGATACATCAAAATTAATTGAAGCTGTAAAATTTCTTTCAAATTTAAAAATGGGAGAACTAGATTTTTACTGCTTAAAAAAAGGTAAAGAATTTATCACTTTCAAAGATAAAAATGGTAAAGATGTTGAAATTAAATTTTCTGATATTAAAATTAAATCTGAACCTGTAGCAATTTTTGAGAATAATATTACAAATTCTGATAGCACATTAGCTGGTCTTAGTGATATCCAAAACAGACAAAATGGAGGAGGTATGTTATCAGATTCTTCATCAGTAGTACATAGAACTTTTATTAAATCTTCTAACAAATTAAAGAAAAAAAATAAAGAAAATTTTTCATCAACTTCATCAGCAATGATTGGAGGTTATAATGACAATTCTGCAACTTCTTCAGTAATGCCAAATTTTAATACGATGAAAGGTGGTGATCTTGTCAATAATACAAATAATAATAACAATAAAAATAATATCAATACAAACAATAACCGATCAAATTCTGATGTTTATTCTGCAACATCAGTTCTTGATTTAACTACAAAAAAACAAGCTCCAGTTCAACAAAAAGCTCCAATTCAACAACAAGCTCCAGTTCAACAAGCTCCAGTCCAACAAGCTCCAGTCCAACAAGCTCCAGTCCAACAAGCTCCAGTCCAACAACAAATTCAAGAAGTTCCAGTTCAACAACAAATTCAACAAGCACAAGATCAAGCTCAACAGACTCAAATACAAATCAAGAAAATAGAGCAAGTTCAGCAAAATCAAGAAGGAGGTGGATTTTCAGACACATCATCTTATAATCCAAGAATGTTAAAGAATGCTATTTTTTCAGATGCTTCTATAAATTTTATGGTAGGAGGAGGATGTCCTTGTTCTGAAACATCATCAATTGATCCAAGAGCATTTGGAAGAGGCGGAGGATTTTTATCTGAAACATCATCTGTAAATCCTGGAATGCTTGGAAGTGGATTTTCAGAAACTTCATCTTTAAATCCTGAAATGGTAGATATGATAGGTGGTGGTGATACTGATACAATTGGTTCAATTTCTGAATTAAAAAACAGAAAAAACAAAAAAAATAATCTTGATTTAAATATATTTGGAAAACAAAATGGAGGTGGTTCTGATGCAAAACTTAAATTAAGAAATATGGGAATCCATTCTTCTTCTACTGATTCTCTTTGTGAATAAAATAATTAATTTTTTTTATAGTTTTTATCTAAAATCTAGATAAATCCATCCAGCTATTTATTTTACCTTCTTGAACTCTTCCATACAAATTATACATTGTGACAACCCATAATCCAATAGTTAATGTATATGTGAAATATGAAAAAGAATCATAATTTTTATTAAAATCATATATTGGTGCAATAAATTGATAAGTAAAACATTCATCTTCATTTGCATCAACACCATAAGTTTTGCTTCTAATATATTTCTCAGCAACAGTTAAACTACATGTATTGTTATTAAGAATCCAGTGTAATAAAATAAATGGAACAACTATAGCATGCATAAATAATAAGTAATTTGAATTTGAAAAAGGAGATGCAATAACAAAAAGTATAACTATCAAATGTAAAACATTTATTAATAACAATATAGTATCATTTATTAAACTCATTTATATTATATATAATATATTATATAAAATAAATGAATTCAGATTCAACACAAATGAATATTTTACAAGCATATATAAAGAAAAATAAACAATTTATATTGTTAGTGTTAGGTATGCCATGTACTTCTAAATCAGCTATTGCAAAAGAATTAGTAATTGATTTAGGTTTACCAGTAATAAATATAAATGATTATCTTATTCAAGATAAATATATTGATAAAGATATAGAAGGAGTTCATTTCAAATTATATGAACATCCTGATAATTATGATTGGGAAAAATTTGATAAGGATGTAAATAAATTAAAATCAAATGGTGTAATACTTTATGGTAATTATATTGATAAAGAAAAAATTTCTTTTGACGCTGATTTTGTTTTCTTTTATAGTATGAACACAAATCTTTGTAAAACTATGTTAATAAAAAAGAAACTATTACCAGCCAATATTGATGAAGAGAAAGTAAAAACATATTTTTTAAAAGTATTTAATCCGATATATGAGGAGTTAAAAGAAAAAGTTAAGATAAATAAATTTTTCAATATAAAAGAACAAACAGATTTTGATTCTATCTATAGTGATACATTTGATACTTTGATGGAATTAATAAGTTCAAAACTTAAAAAATAAAAAAAAATAATTTTTGGAAAAAATATATAAATTATTATTATAATAATGTCAAGACAAATTAACGAAGAAAAAGTTAATAAATACTTTTACAGATTAAGAAAAGCAGTTCAAGACAACAATCGTGAAAAATCTAATGAATATTTTACTCATCTTAAATATCATACAATGTTAGGAGGCGATCCAACTGTTGAACAAGAAATCACTGCAAAGCTTGGAGAAATTAATCAAATAATTGGTGCTATTAAAACTGATGCTGACAAAACAAAAAAAAATTATCAAGAAAAATTATCTTGGCTCGGGAATCAAAAAGAGGCTTTACAAAGAGAAATTAAACAATTAAGAGATCAAGCACAAGCTAAAATGAGTGATCTTGAAGTAAAGTTAAATGAAGCTAAACAATCAATTCAAAAAGCAACTGAAGAAACTGCTGCTGAAAAGACAAAATCAGAAGCAGTTTTAAAGGCTAAAAATGATGAAATTGCTAATCTAACTCGAGCAGCTACTCAAACTGGTGATGAAAGAGAAAAAGAAATAGCACAATTAAGTACACAAATAACAAAATTAACTGCAGAATTAGCTGAAAAGGCTGAAAATATTTCCAGATTACAAGAAGATATAGACAGAATGACTGGTGAAAAGACATCAGAATCTGAAAAATTAAAAGGTGAAATTTCTCAACTTAAAGAAAAAGTAAATACATTAATAACAACTATTGAAAGAAATATGCAAACTGCTACTGAAAAAGTAGCTCAGCTTAAAACTACTAACTCGCAATTATTAGCTCAAATGCAAGCTCAAAACCAACAAATTACTGCACTAAATAAACAAGTTCAAGAAGTAACAGCAGAAAAAGTCCAAGCACTAGAAGAAAAAAGAGTAGCCCAAGAAAAATCTGCAGCTGCAGAGAAAACAGCAGAAGGAAGATTAGGACAATTAGATACAGTTCTCAATGATTTAAAATCAGCTCTTAAAATTGTTAAAGTAGGTAGAAAAGATGATATAAGTTTTTTAGCTGATAAAGTCCAAAAAGGTAATAATTTAACATCAGAAGAAAAAGAAAGATTAAGAAAATATAAAACAGAAATTGAAGCTCAAAAACCTTCTCATGCTGCAGAACCTGGCTGGGGTGATACATTATTAGGACAAATTGCTCAAGCATTAGGTGAAGCTTAAACTTAGATATTTTTACAATTTGAATATAATTATCTAATATAAATATAATTATATTGAAATGGACCAATCAATAAGATATATTGGTAATAATATAGAGAACTTGAAAAAAGAAATAATTACTTATCAAAGTTATAATTTTGACACTGATAAAAGTATTGCAAATTTAGAAAAAATAGTATCTGATAAAACTTTATCAGATTATGATGAATTATTTAGAGAAATAAATAGAACCATATATTCTCAACCAATTACTGATCTTAACCAATTCTTAACTTTGTATCAAATAGTTTTACAATTAGGCAAACAGTTTATTCAATTAGATGAATCAGATTCTTTTTATAAACTTAAAGAAATTAAGTCTGATCTTGGAATAAAATATGTAAGTTTTTTATTTAGTATTATAATCAGCTTTAATACTCAAATAAAACTTCTAAATGAATATTTAAAAATATATGAAAAATATCAAAGTATTACTTCAGCAGTAACAT
>JACCDO010046557.1_pt1 | contig 43669 bp, 51 predicted proteins | sample 7446101 | NCBI WGS metagenome assembly JACCDO01 (sample SAMN15323440, study PRJNA562643) | freshwater metagenome | isolation source: river surface water | place: USA:Blue River Watershed | collected 2017-08-16 | reverse complement strand
AGTATATCCGCTTCCTCCGTAGTAACTTTCATTAACTGCCCAATTGCTACTATACGCAGTTAAAAAATTTCTACAATCTTGTTGGTTCATCCATGGTCTTGCCTGTAGTACACAGGCTAACATTCCTACTACTTGCGGGCTTGCTTGGCTAGTTCCGGAAATAGCATTTAGATAGTAAGTGTAACCTGTTCCCATTGTTGCACTTCTAGAGTCGGCTACCGCAGAACTAGAGTAGGGTGCATTAGCATAAGCGCCCATAATATAATCTCCGGGAGCCCATACATCTACTCTAGGTCCTGCACAACTAAAATTTCTTTTGTGCTCTGGACCTGCCGGGTCTGTGTTAGCAAATGCGGCTATGCATCCTACACAAATAACATTGCTAGTTCCCGACGGAGTTGCTCCTCGATGATAATAGTAACTAAAACCTGTGTACTCTGACCAATAATTGTTGTAGTCTAATCCAGTTGAGACATCTATTTTATGTCTGTCGTTTCCTGCGGCAGCAACTACTATTACTCCGGCTGCAATAGTTGCCGCAATTTCTGCATCTAATGATGTGTATCTATATCCGTGTTGCCCTATACCACTTTCCGGAATTCCGATTGTTCCATACGCCGCAGTAGTAGTTGTAGCCCCGGTCAGACTTCCTCTATAATAAATGTTTGACACACTACTATATTCTACAAGAAAACCAAAACTGCAATTTACTATAGTCGGTCTTTTGTATCCAGTATTTGGATCGATTGGCTTGGCATTGTGGAAAGCTCTAAGACTTTGCCATACTTGAAAGTCATCTAAGATTCCTAATGTCCTTCCATCTGTAATATCAGTTTCTGTAAATGCACCTGACCCAACTGAACGTAAAGAATATATTTTTGCCCCTGTTGCCCATCCACATGTATTTCCTGCGGCAATTGACGCACAGTTACTACCGTGTCCGTCGCAGTCTCCTAGAAACCCACCAGTTGGCACACTCATAATCCCATGCTGACTCCAATCATAGTTAACTACTCTGCTACCACCTGTTCCATCTGCATTAACAGCAAATTCTGGATGATTCGGCTCAACTCCGGTATCCATTACAACAATATCAACTCCGGTACCATCTAAATTAAAGGGAACATCAGCAGAAAGAGTAGTCGAAGTACCGAAATTATTACTAGTACTTACACCTCTTAGTAATCCCCAATTTTTATTACTTGAGCTTGCTATAGAACTTTTACTATAAGATCCTGTGCGAATACCAAAATGTCTTTTCTTAACTCCAATTTCATAAGGGTCTCGATGAACGTCAAGGACTCTAAGATCGCTCATTAGTGCGTCTGCTTCTTCTTGAGTCAGCATAACAACTGTATTATGATCACTGTTCGGCATTGCATCAATAATATCAACAGACCGTTCAGGTATTACTTCATTACCAGCAGATGCTGTAAGTTCGTCTTTTAATAATTGTTTACTTTCGCTATCTTCTGCGACAACATAAAATTTATGTAGCATCAGTAGATCCTTGTTCTATTAAATGTCCACCAATAAGTTCCGTCAAAATAAACTGGCTGAGCAACACCTGCAGCATCGACAGCAAACATAAATGTGCCTTGTGTGCAAGTTAATGCAAGAGTTGATAGTGTACTTGTTGTACATGTTGATAATGCAAACGGACTACGACTTCTTACACTGCCTGCCGCACTTAAATTTAAATCATTTGCAGAAGTAATATTGGTTGCACCAGCAGTTGACACAGTTAATGTTGAAACATAAAGTGTTCCTACAGTATAAGTGTTTCCTACAATCGTAACAGCACCGGTAGCACCAGTTGGCCCGGTAGCACCAGTTGGCCCTGTTGCGCCTTGTACAGTAGATATAGACTGCCATTTTAAAGTAGCGGTATTACTAGAAGTAGTATCTATAACTAATGTTTGCCCAACTGAGCCAAATGTTTTAGGCATTCTGTAAGTATTAATCCATACATAACCTAAAGAACTTCCGCCGTTTTCTTCACCGCCTTGAATGTAGACGGGTCCTCCTAATGTGCCGCCGATACCGCCTTGAACATAAACTGCACCACCGTCACCGAACTGAATATCGTTACCGCCGTTACCGCCTTTAAGTGTAGCAAAGCCGCCAGTACCGCCCTTGCCGCCGGATTCCCCTCCACCATCTCCTGCTAGCATAACAAGAGTAGAACCTACGGCGTTACCGCCTTGAGGTCCAACTTCTAACCTAATACCATCTCCACTGATAACGGTTTCATATACACTATTAATATCTAAATTTCCAAAAGATTGAATAGCATAAGTTTCGAGGTAATTGTTGACCTGTAGAATATTTTCTACTGTTACTATTCCGCTAGATGCTGTAAAATTAACACTGCCGTTCGGCACATTTAGATTACCGCCAACATTTAAGGTTCCACCAATACCGACTCCACCATCGACAACTAGTGCTCCTGATGTTGTTGATGTAGAGTGGGTGGTGTCGTCGACGTATAAATCCCAAGTTTGTACTGATCCCTGTAGATAAATCCCTTCAGAGGCTACACTAAAAGTATATGCTGATCCGAAATTTCCTCCGTACCCAAATTGATAACTTGGGCTATCGTGATCTTCGATATAATCTGATTCAAATACTAGACCGTCAACATATAGATATTCTTCGTTTGGTCCATTAATACCAGTATGTGCTCGAATTCTATTGGTAGCATATAGTGTGTTTGAAGTAGTTGAAAGATATGTTGATGTATTATCAACAAACATTATTCCAGAGTTAGCAACTCCAATAGCATAAGAAGCTCTTAAATCTGTAATTAAAACTTTACTCGATGCACTTAAAGAACTTCCGGCAGGACCAGTCGCACCTGTTGCGCCAGTTAGTCCAGTCGCACCGCCTGGAGTTCCTGGAGTTCCTGTTGCACCGGTTAGACCAGTTGCTCCAGTTGCTCCAGAGCCTGTAGATCCCTGAATACCAGTTGCACCCTGAATACCAGTTGCACCCTGAATACCAGTTGCGCCTGTTGCTCCTTGACCAGTTGCGCCTGTTGCTCCTTGAAGTCCTGTTGCACCTGTAGCACCCTTTTCTCCAGTTGCTCCGCCCGGGGAACCATCTAGGCCTCTAGGACCGGTAGCACCAGTTGCACCACCAGGCAATGGTCCTGCTAACCATGCAGTAGAGGTAGAATTATAGACCCATAGATATCCGTCATAAGTGTATATGTCACCATGATTTGGGTTAGATGGAAAAGATATTGCCATTGTATATTCCTATATTTCTAATTATGCTCCACGCACCATAGATCCGTTAAACCAAGTAATGTTTCCTCCGGCAACAGTAATATCTCTATTTCCGCCACTGCCTTGTTGAACATAAACTTCAAAATAGTCCCCAGTTCCGTTGGCATAAACTAATGCACTAACGCCCATTGCAAAAAAACTAGCGCCCACTTCTGTGCCGCTAGCGTTCCAACCTCTTTTGTATTCAGAACCGTTCTTCCAAATAACCAGCATACTCTCACCGGTGCCCATATTACCATTCATGCGAACTGCGGCATTTAGTTGGTAATAGCCCGCAACAGTAGGAGTAAATCTTGAACTGGCAAAATTATTATTAGTGTCAAATTCTTCTTGTTGGAATAACACTTTTTGTTGTGATCCAGAAGTAATTGTCTGTGTAGTGCTGGTACTTGGATATGCCGAGAACGCAGGACCATTAACTGCCTGCGATCCGCCGGCATATAATGTTCCTTGTATCTGTACATTACCTATAGCATCGATAATAAATTTGACAGGTCCAGAAGAAGCATCAAGTCCAGGATCTCCTGCTGTATAATTAGGTCCGTTTAACTGCCAGTCGTCTTCTTCAATAATTCTAAATAGATAGCCACTGTCTGCTGAATTATATAGAGATGCACCGTCGGGACTTAGAACGAGTCCTCCGACGTCACCTTCTTCCACTTCAATGAATATGTTTGGAGCATTTGCAACACCGCCTGCATAACTAGAATATGGAGAACTTGTTGAATTTGCTATTCCATTTCCGCCAGCAACGGAAATTACAGCACGTCTAGCACTAGGATTACCTGTTCCTGGATTCCAAAGATCGAGTTTGCTGTTAGCAGTCTTCTTAATATAAACGTCACCGCCGATAACTAAATCTCTTCCTAACCCAACACCGCCTGCTACCTGTAGAGCACCTGTAATAGTTGATGATGCATTAGTGGTATTTGTAATAGTAAAAATGCTGGTAATTGGACTTGATGCCTGAGCACCAGTAGCACCTTGCGGTCCAGTAGCACCTGTGCTACCTTGCGGTCCAGTAGCACCTGTAGCACCTTGTAAACCGGTAGCACCTGTAGCACCTGTAGCACCATCTCTACCTCTTGGACCAGTTAAATTTATAGTCCAATTAGACTTACTTGCCCCGCCAAAAGTGGATGCAGATACTGTTAAATTTGTTCCTGTATAAGAAGTAATAGGACCGTATATGTAAGAACTAAGGTCAGTACTTAATGCCCATATTAAAGATCCTGTTGATATTGCATTAGATGATTTTGATTTGTCTACAACAAATAAATGAGATCCGGATGCAGGTGTAATAGTAGATGTTGACAATAATTCGACAAACCCTACACCGGTTGCACCTTGTGGACCTGTTGCACCTCCAGGATCACCTTGCGGCCCGGTTGCTCCTTGAACTCCGGTAGCACCAGTAGCGCCTACACCGGTTGCACCTTGTGGACCAGTTGCTCCGGTAGCACCTGTGGAACCTGTGGCTCCGACTGGACCAGTAGCACCCGTTGTTCCTACCATACCTTGCGGTCCTTCTGCTCCGGTAGCACCAGTAGCACCGCTTCCTGTAGCACCAGTGGCTCCTATCGAACCGGTAGCCCCTGTTGCGCCTGTTCCTCCTGCTGCCGCAGCAGTACCGGGCTCTCCTTGTAATCCAGTTGCACCTTGTGGACCTGTTGCACCTTGAACGCCGGTCGCACCTGTACTTCCTACACCGGTAGCACCTGTAGCACCAACTGGACCTGTAGCGCCATCTGGGCCTGTTGAACCTTGTAATCCGCTTGCCCCCTGCGGACCTGTTGACCCTCTTGGACCTGGATTGCCTGTAGCGCCTGTTAAACCTGTAGCGCCAGTAATTCCAGTTGCACCTTCTGCGCCCGTAGCACCCGTACTTCCTATTCCAGTAGCACCAGTAGCTCCTGCACCTGTAGCACCTTGTAAACCAGTAGCACCTGTAGATCCTACATCTCCTTGTGGTCCTTGAGCTCCGGTAGCACCGCTACCAGTTGCTCCAGTTGCTCCTTGTTCTCCCATTGGTCCTGCAACACCGGTAGCACCTTGTGCAGCAGCAGTTCCCGGAATACCAGTAGCACCTGTAACTCCTGTAGCACCTTGAGGTCCTGTCGAACCTGTGCTTCCAGATAATCCGGTAGCACCTGTTGACCCTTGATCTCCGTCTACGCCGTTGAGACCACTAGGACCAGTAGAGCCAGTACTTCCTTGGATTCCAGTAGAACCTTGAGCTCCTGTGGCACCAGTTGTTCCTTGAATTCCTTGAGCCCCTGTTGCGCCGCTACCAGTAGCACCTGTAACACCTGTAGCACCTTGCTGTCCTGTCGCGCCTGTAACACCTGTAGCACCTTGTGCCGCCGCAGTTCCAGGAATACCTTGCGGACCTGTAGCACCTGTAGAACCTACAACTCCTGCACCTCCTGGTGCCGCTGCCACCCACACTGCACCATTGTAAGTTAATAGTTGTCCTGAATTGCCTACATCTAACCATAAGTCGCCTTCTGCAGGATTAGAAGGTTTAACTGTAGAAATAACAGCAGTTAGCCTAACACCTGTAGCACCTATAGGTCCAGTAGCACCTGTTGCTCCATCAAATCCAATTGCGCCAGTAGCACCTGATAAATCTGGACTAACACTAACAGTTCCAGTTGAATCTACAACTAGTCCATCGCCTATGATAACAACACCTGGTGTAGTTGTTGTAGCAATGTTTTGTTGTGTTAGGATGTATTCTGCAACCGTTTCTAAACTAACTTGTACTGTGCCTCTTTGGCCTACAAGATCATATGCAGGAACAACAACTTGTCCAGTAGCGGTATTTAAAACTGGTAAATTACTTATGGTACTCATTTAACTAAACACTCCACTAAACCAGGACCTGCGGTTTCTAATGCAAACGCAAACGGTTCTCGCCCATTTGATATATTTGTGCCCTTGCCATCTCCCCATGGATAAATTGCATCTCCTTTTTGCACTCTAACTTCTAGCATAACAGGAACTCGTCCTGTTAAAGCGATGAATGTGCCACCTTCAAGTTCTTCGTTCATTCGATATGCAGGTTTAGCAGATACAACACCTATTGCGTAACAACTACTATTTCTTACAGCAGTTACTTCTTTAGAGCCACCTACCATCATTACTGTACCTACAGCATACTCTGCATCAGCCAGGTATTTTTCAGCCAAGTCAGCATATTGTGCAGAGCTTGCAGTTCCGTACATAATACCAGTAGAGTCTCTAGCAACTATTGTATTGCCAACAGATGCTTCGTTTCCTGATGCATAATAACTTCCTCCTAATAGACTTTCAACATAAAGAGTATCTGAATTAGGATTTAAAGCACCCGTTGCTCCTGCAGGCCCAGTCGCTCCTGTTGCTCCGATAGGTAAAGAACCTGCATTATATTGAGATGAATCACTTAATGTTAGCCAGAGTTCGTAATTTGTTCCGCTAATCGCCGCATTAGTAACGTATGGACCAGTAGCGCCTGTAGAACCGATATCTCCTACAGTTCCTCCTGGACCAATTGGTCCTTCTGGACCAGTAGCGCCTGTGCCGCCTTGTGCCCCGGTAGCACCGACATTTCCTTGAGGACCGGTGGCACCTTGTGGACCTGTTGCTCCTTGAATACCTGTTGCGCCTGTTGCACCGTCAGGACCTGTAGAACCTGGAACACCAATTCCTGCAGCACCGGTAGCCCCGATTAGACCTGTAGCACCTGTAGAACCGGGAGGCAATCCTCCCGCATCTAATTGACTAGCATCACTTAATGTGATAAAGAGATGGTAAGTTGATGTACTAATTGTAGCACTAGTAACATATAAACCTTGTGCTCCTGTGGCACCTGTAGCACCTATTCCTCCAGGATTACCTTGTGCGCCTGTTACTCCAGTAGCACCTGCCGGACCAGTTGCACCAGTAGCACCTGTAGATCCTTGAATACTTGGGCCTTCTGGGCCCGCTGGACCAGTTGCTCCAGTAGCACCAGGGACATTACTTACACCAGTAGAACCTTGTGGACCAGTTGCGCCTGTGCTACCTTGAAGTCCAGTAGCACCTAATGCGCCTGTAGCACCTGTAGAGCCGCCGTTTCCAGTAGCACCCGTCGCCCCTGCGCCCGTTGCCCCTGGCTCTCCTTGGTTACCTGTAGCACCTGTAGCACCAATTCCGGTAGCACCGGTTGATCCTTGACCAGTAGCACCTGTAGCACCTTGACTACCTGTAGCGCCGTCTGGACCAGGTATACCAGTAGATCCAGTAGCACCTGATCCTGTTGCTCCGGGAGGTCCTTGCAAACCGGTAGCACCTGTAGAACCGATACCAGTTGCTCCTGTAGCACCAGCCCCAGTGGCACCTACATCGCCCGGAATACCTTGTGGACCTTGTAATCCACTAGCACCTGTTGCTCCTTGCGGTCCAGTAGAGCCTGTCGCACCAGTAGCACCTGTTCCACCAAAATTTGCCGCAGTACCTGGAATACCCTGAGGACCTGTAGCCCCTGTTGAACCTATATTTCCCTGAGCACCAGTTTGACCAGTCGCTCCTGTTCCACCTTGTAATGCTGCGGTACCAGGAATACCTTGGGGACCTTGTGGCCCTGTTGCTCCTGTTGATCCAGCAGTACCTGCAGGACCAGTAGCGCCCTGAACACCAGTAGCACCAGTAGCACCTGTTCCACCAAAATTTGCTGCGGTACCTGGAATACCCTGAGGTCCAGTAGCCCCTTGAACACCTGTACTTCCTTGAGGTCCTACTTGTCCTGTTGCTCCGGTACTGCCAGTTGATCCTAGATTTCCCTGAGGACCAATAGGTCCAGTTGCCCCTGTAGCACCAGTAGCGCCCTGTGCAGCCGCAGTACCCGGAATACCTTGCTCGCCTGTAGCACCGGGCTCTCCGCGATCGCCCTTTGGCCCAGTTGCTCCTGTAGAACCTATATCCCCAGTTGCTCCTGTAGAACCAGTTGCTCCTGTAGCGCCACTACCTGTTGCCCCTCTTAAACCAATAGGTCCGGTAGCACCAGTAGCCCCTACTGCTGTTTCTCTACTAAAGAAGGTACCTAAATTTCCAATGGTGGTATAATATGTCTTGTTTTCGTCTGCGACTGGCAAAACAATAGCATTTGTTAGTGTGTTTAACGGTGGTAAATTGCTAATGGTACTCATGTTTATTCAATTAATAGATCGTTTCCGTTTTCATCAGTAATAATTACACCGTCCGGTCCTGCAAGTACATTTAACGGACGTACATCATCAACGTTCTTAATTGGGAACTTGAGATATTTATCGCCGCTATAATCGAAGGTTTGATCAATAATTAAACGATCTACTTCAAAGTCCATTAGTTTAAAATCAAAACCGCTTAGTTGTATTTTACGAACAACTGTTTTTCCTTGTCCCGGTTTAACGTAAGCAATAGGAACTGCTTTAATAAAACCTAAAGGAGCACCTGTAGTTGTTTGAATAGTTCTCATAAATCTAGGACGTAACCATTCATCTGTTTTAATAACTTCGCCGTAAATAGGAATACTTTCTAAACTATTCCTCCAGTTAACTGTACTGTCTGAATATAAGTCAACTAATTCAGAGTTAATTAAAAAACTAATACTGTCTGGGCTTTTCCCTGCAGAATTAATTTGACTATCTATAACATCTAAGTAGACTATATCGTATACATAATTTCCTGCTTCGTCTTCTGCTGGTAATGTTTTAACAGCACCAAAATAAAAACGTTTATTATAGAAATAGTACTGTAATCCGATAATATATTCTGCAAGATTTAATCTTTCAAGACCGTATTCAATAGTCATCTTAATTTCTTTTTGCAATCCAAATGCAGGATCTGCAGGTCTATACAACACATCGTCATTAAAGATATTTGTACTATTAATGAAGTTTCTATAACTTCTACGACGATCTCTATTCATGAACGGCCTTACATAAACAGAACTGTAAGGTGTGCGATCGTTGTCGTCTATTAAAATAGTAAAAGTTTTATCAACAGTTGCTAGTCTATATGCATTTGTTGCTTCGGCAGTAAATGTAAAAGCACGATCTACTTTAGTTATATTACCGTCTAAAGTAAAATCTCCACTATCAACATCTGTTAAGCCTCCATACGGAATTTTTCCAGCAATACTTCCATCTCTTTTGAACTCTAAACCTGTAGGAAGTTCGCCGTCTGTTAGTTTGTATTGTATATCTAAATCTGGAAAATTCTCATGTTCGGCTTTAACATACAATTCGCTCTGTTGCCCAGCTCTTATTGATCCAATAGTAGCAGTTGAAATCCATCCTAGGTCTGTATTAATACTACCTTGCAGTCTTAGTTGGAATACTCGATCATATCTGGAAATATTTCCAGTTTTAATATCGGTCTTGGTCATGCGTATGCTAAACTTATAATCTAAGTTATACGCAGGTATATAGGGTATCTGCCCGTACAGATCGCCAGTTTCAGAATTAAGTTTAAATCCTAAAGGTCTTTGGCTTTCAGATCCTATATAAAAAACAGCATTGTCTGAAATATCGTCTAACAATACTGTATCGTAATAAAGAACGTCATCTATTATTCGTTCATTGTATTTTAATCCAATTTGGCAACTAGTAGTTGTTCCTGTAACAGAACTAATTGTGTAAGTTGTTGTGTTTATTATACCATCTAAGTAACTATCTAATTTAAATTTATGTCCGACTTGAGGTAAACTTGATAGATTTTTTAAATGGACAGTAGATGTTCCTGCACGATTATACTTGGGGAAAAAGTCTGCTTCGATCCAGTCTGTGCCATCGAACACATAGTTTGTATTTTCATCTTCGACTCGATACAAATCTCCTTGAATAGCACCTGGCAAGTATGCATAAGTGTCAACTACTCCTCTAGGTACAACTTCGAACCCTCCTGGTCCTGTATTTGCTTGTGTATCTGCTACTGCTCTAATTTCTGGATTAACGGTAAGATTCCAATCCCATACAACTGGTCCTATTTCTGGATGAGGATCGTAAACTTTTAAGTCAATTATTTGATAGTTATTAGCACGTCTAATACCTAAATTAGCAGGACTTAACCAAGTAGGAGTAAACAAATAACTATCTCCTGCTTGGAAGCATTTAGCGTCAGAAGAAATGTAAGAAGTATCTCCTCTTAGCGAATTGTGATCTACTACTTGTATTTTAAATTCTTTTCTAGAACTTTCATAACCATCAGTTGCAGTTATGTAAATCTGATATATTTTTTTAACAAGTTTAGGTCTAGTAGGTATATCCCCAATAATTACTGCGCTGTCATACGGATACCTATCGTATTTTTCTGTGTCGTAGCCTGCACTACTTGCGGCACCATATTCTTCGGTAACAGTTATTTCGTTTATTGTTCCTACAATTCGACCGTCTTCTGTTAGTCTGAGACCTCTTGGCAATGTACCGTCACCGTCTGCAATGTAATAACGCATCTTCATATTTTCATAAAGTACGTTTGGCAACGCATACATCTGATAATCTACAATATGTTTATTGACAGCAAAGCATTCTCCGCTAGTTCCTAAAGAAAGGTAACCAGAAGGAGTAACCCAAACAGGTGCTGTAGATCCTACCGTATCTAGAAGAAAAGTTCTGTCTGCTACACCTTCTGAATTTTTAGCTCTTATAACAAACTCAGATGTTATAGTGGTCGGAACGTTCATAGGATTTCCTGTAATAAATCCTATGGTAGATGTTGTTGTCGATGTTGTAACTTCCCTCAACACAAGACCGTTAGGAAGGCTTCCGGATATAACAGTAAATTTAGTAGTTCCTGTTCCTGTTACAGAAAATGGAATTTCAACTGCTGTTCTTTCTGTTACCGTTCCTAAAAATCCTGCTCGTGTTAACCATTTTGGTGCCGCCATTTTTATAACCTAAATAAACTTACTTTTGCTTTCCAGGAAATAACATTACTGGTTGTTGTTCCTGAAACGTTATGAGCTGACACTTCTAAGTTATTATCTACTATTTGAGTATCTAAGTCCCAAAGTGCATTACCTGTAGTACCATTTTTATTTAGACTTACAATGCCAGTACCTAAAACATGACTAGTAGTGCTGTTCCATGTAACCATATAACTACTTCCTGAGTCTTGTGTTTCTGCGTTTAGGTCCTCGGCATATATGTCTATGCTAGCACTTCTATGTATTGCTGTATCAAAACTAAACAATGTAGCATGTGTGGCAGGACTTACTGGCAATTCAAAGCTCCCTTGATATACTTTAATATCAACAACACCTACACCGTTACTGTCATCTATAGTTATTGTAGATGTTGTTTGGTTAGCAATGTTGCTAAAATTTGTGTTAATCTTATGGAAGGCGGTACGTAAGGTATCGCCATCACCTTTATTTGCACTTGTTCCTGTATTAATATATAAAAATGGCATTAAATTCTCCCTGCTACTACTTCGATAATTCCTACTTCGTTGCTATCGTAATTTTCTAAAGCCTTGCCGATCACAGATCCTAGTGCTGGGTTTTTCTCAGCAATTGCAACGCCAGGAGTTCCGCTAGTAACTAGCATATCGCCTTTCTTTATCTTACCAATGACTTTACAAGGAACACGGCCTTGAAGCGCAACAAATACACCGCCTGCCTGTTCGCTATTCATCATGTAAGCAGGATTAGTAGATATAATACCTGCCACTCTACGATCCATAAATTCTGTCGTTACAGTAATTTCCGCGCCGCCGCCAAATACTACAACAGTTCCGGGCTCGTAATTATTATCTGGCAAATACTTTTCTGCCAAGTCAGCGTAACGTGCTTGTGTTGCAGTTAATGTTGCAATATTGGCAGCAAAGTCTCCGCTGTCATTTCTAAACACTAGTGTTCCAGCAGTGTTAGTTGAAGTACCGTTGGATGAAACAGTAAATGTTCCACCTTCGGAGTTAACACTTCCACTTAAACCATATCCGCTAGTAGCACCTTGTTGAACGTAGTTTCCAGTAGTATCTGTACCTAATGCTACTTTATCAGCACCGACAGTTAATGCAACACTAGTAACATCGGCACTACCATCAATACTAAACGAACCTGTTACATCTCCTGTGAATGTAACAGTTCTAGCAGTGGCCCACTTACTTGCTGTATCGGCATTGCCTCTAAAACTTGTAGCATGAATTTCACTCCATTTACTAGTTGCAGTTCCGATCCAGAATGTGTTATTAGGGCTTACACTTAACGGTCCGATCATAGTATCACCGCTGGTGTTTACATAAGTATCTTGTACAAACTTCTTAGTAACAGCATCTTGGTCACCTACAGGATCTCCCATGTTGGTAACTCTGTAACCGCCCATCTTAACGTTGGCCTTCATTTCTAAGACGCCACCTAAGTCTAAGAAACCGTTACCAATTGGGCTTACACCTGCTGTTGTATTGTTTCTGTTTAATCCTAGTCGACTGTTTACATAACTTACAATAGCACGTTCAGTTGGCACAGAACTATTACTGTTATTGCCCATGGTACCGTCAACGCTAAATTGTTGAACTAGTGTTTGGCCGCGTTTGAAACTGATACCGTCAACATTAGTTAGACTAATCGGAGCACTAATACTTACAGTACCCCTTCCTTGGTCTACACTAAAGTATGGTCCAACTTTAAAGTTACCGTCTTGGTCGGCAGTTACAAAGTACACACGACCTTTGCCAATTTCTTTAGTCTGTCTTGAAGTATCAGGAGGATTACGTGATGGTCCGTACAAATCGTTAGGATATCTAGTATCGGCATAGCCTCCGGTTCCTACGTCAACCATATCGTGCGAAGTAGCACGTAGAGTAGAAATCTTAGAAGTAACACCGCCTGGCTGGTCGGCAGTAATACCTGCCTTTAATACTGAAGTTAATATATCATATTGTAAGGCAGCACTGTCGCTTACACGCACCGCAGTTACTTCTCCCCACTCGTTGCCTGTAGTTGCAGAATCAGTGTAACCAGTGATTTTATACAAATCACCTTCAAATCCAAATGTGTAGTAATAGCCGCCTGTTAATCCGGAAGCAATTCTAGCCTGTGCCGCCGCATCTAAGTCAACAACTTTTATTCTATCTGATCCTGCAATACCTACTGGATATGCAGTGGCAGTAGCAGATCCACTAGCAAATGTAATGTTTCTTACTGTAGCAGCATTGGCATAACCTGCACCTTGGTTTGTTAATACTATAGAAGTAATAACACCGGATGCGTTAGTAACACCGTAACCTGTTGCTTGAACACCAGAGAATGTTAATCCAGTACCGTTAGTCCATGTCCAATTTCTATTAACACGAACTTGTGTCTTGGCACTATTGACCCATAAAACATATGTAGGAGCACCATTTGGATCTCCACCACCTGATGTTAGTGTAACTCTGCTGCCTACCATAATAGTATTGGCAGCACCACTGATTGTAATTAGATCAGTATTGGTTACTGTTCCGTTAACAGTGGCTGTACCTGCTGTGCTTGGCGCAGGAATAACAGCCGTTACAGTAGAACTTGGAGTGTAACCACTGCCGCCATTGGTAATAGTAATCTCGCCTAAACCTTGTCGATATAATCCACCTTCACTCCATGGGTTTAAGTTAATGTAGTTATACGGTGTATTACCTTCTGCAAGCGCAGTATCACCACCGAGGTCGGTGTAACTTAGGATACGATATACAACACTAGGGTCTTCATTATAAGTTAATACTGTACTTGGTCTAGTTAATGTGTTTGGATTAACTCCTAATAGAGATTGATTATAATATAATCTAATTGTAACAGGAGTACCATCATCTACTGCATCTACAAGACCTTGTCCCTGTCCGTCATCAATACTTAAACTATAGACACTTGAGTCACTTGTATCTTGTATTGCGCTTTTAACATTATAGTTTTGTACAATACCTTTGTGATTAATTTCAATTTGACTTTGAGGTAGAGGAGGATAGTCCAAACCGTCAACATATATAGTAAAGTCGCCATCGGCATTAGTATAAGTTCCTACCGAGTTAACGGTAGCAATTTGGTTCATTGAATACTTGTTTGTAATAGCAATAGGAACTTCGTTAGGATCGCTTCCTTCTGCAATTAAACCGTATTCACCGTACGCACTAGAACCAGTTAACGTTCTTAAGATAGCACCGTTTAGTGCGTAATAAGAAGTACGGCAATAGTAGGTAAACATCGAAACGTTTTCAATTAATCCACCGTTAGTAGCAAAAACACCGTAGCCTAAGTCGTTCATCTGAGTGAAGTCGTTGGCTAGCATAGAACGGTTACCTGCTGTAATTAATACTACTTCACTAGGTAATGGATGTGATGCTGTTACAATAAATCCGGGCTTAATAACAACATCGTAGTCAAGACTGCCACCGAACGTAACGGCAGGATCTGATGTGTAACTATCACCTGCTGTAGTAATAGTAATTCCTGTAATTTCTCCGCTGGAACCTACTGATGCAACTGTAGCAGCCGCAGTAACACCTGTACTTGTTGGGAAGTTAATAGGTGTGCCTACTGCATAACCTTCACCTGCATTAATGATAGTATATCCTACAACAGAACCGTTACTATCTAATGTCCAACTTAGTTTTGCGCCACCAATTGCAATATTAGGACACTCGTCGTCACCGTACGAATAACTGCCAGTTTCATAACCACTGCCTGGGAAACTAATATCTATCGAAGTAATTGCACCTGAACTGTTAATTACAGCAGTACCTGTAGAAGTCTGCCCACCTGTTCTAGTAGGAGCAGTAATTCTAATAGGAATAGTTCTAGTAGCACCGGTTCTAAATCCTGTAGCAACTTCGTTAGTAACGCTGTAAATTCCGCCAGAAGTTAACGGGTTTAGATAGATTAAACCTGTTCCGTATTCTGGATCATAATTTCCTATAAAACTAACTTGATAGGTAACACCTCTATGTACAAAGAAACAAGGTGTTTGCGGTTTGATATATCCTTGGTTAGGGATAATACTTGGGCGTCCTAGCCCTCCCGTAGCAGTAACACTAATAATAATAGGGTCACCGTTGGTATCGTTAGACACACTATCAGGAATTGCTTTAGTATTACCTGCAAACCCGTCAACTAACATACCACCACTAAACACTGGTCTGTTATAACTCTTACTAAATGAAGATGCAGTTTGAGTATACGGAGACTTGGCAAGGATTTGGCCGTCCGGGTCTAGAACTTTCATGAAGCCGCCGTGACCTTGAGCACTGATATAACGGTTAATAGTTCCGTCATTCATTAACAGAACGTCTAGTTGATCGTTATATTTTGCAGGATTATAATCAGGATCATTGCCGATGATCCCTTTCATCATATTAATTAAGTCTCTTAGTATAGGACCGGCATCAGTTTCTGATACTCGATCTTCGTCAATATTCTGTTCGATACCATTGATATTTCTTACAGTTAATACAGGTTGATTTTGAATAATAGTTTGACCAATAGTCCAAACATATTCAATGCCTGCAAGTGTTTCAGTAAGTTGGTTCTGTTTTACTTCTGCAACGGATCTGTAAGAATCGGCAGCATTAACAGTCCAAGTCCAGCCACTTTGACGTAAGTCATAGACTAATGCATCAACAATTAAACCTATATCCCTACGGCATTTTTCTCTGTCGTATATAAATCCTGTATTGTAGATAGTGTCAATGTAAGCAATTACTTCAGCGGCAATAAAACTTCTATTGTTCCTTAAAATAGTAGCAGCACCTTGTACATTGGTGTTGCCGGACATTGTTAAACTAATAGGTTGTCTTTCACCACTTACAACTTCATTTGGTCCATTTGCAACAATATTAGTAATAATATCTATCTTAGATTGTGCAACTGTACTTTCTGTAGAAGTTCCTTTAGTTCCTTGTGTTACCTGATTATAACTTTCCTGATATCTTGTGGTAATTGGAGTACCTTCAATAATATCAGGAATGATACTCTTTAAATGATTATAGGCTGCAATGGTCGCAGTTGATCCTAAAGGAGAACCTGCAGATGTTGCTAAATGAGAGTATATGTAATATCCTCTCATCACAGACTGTACATTTCCTGAATATAAACTATCAAAACAAACTGCATCTATAATATAACCGATGTAATCATAAAGTGTTGTTTGATTGTATGTTATTGCACCTTCTTTTGTTGCTTCAACAAATGCAATTGCTTCTGTTTGAATGTAAGCCTTGTTTGCTTGTAGATTTGCATAAGCAGTTTGAATTCCTGCATTGGTGCTCGGAGATATTCCTCCGCTAACAATTCTGCCTAGAGTATCTCCTGGGCCGTTTTCTAAAATGTCAGTAATTAGACTAAACTTTTCTCCAACTACTAGTCTGGAATCAGCATCAGAAACATTGCCAGTAACGGTTTGCGTAACAGTTGATTGGTATCGTGTTCCGCTAGTATCATCAGTGATAATTTTCTGTGCTAAACTTGCAACATAATTAAATGTATTGGTAGTAGTTGTAATCCCTAGTGTTCCTGCATACGAACCAGAATCCCAAAAACTAATTCCTGTAAAGTTACTTTGAGAATCATCAGTAAACAACAGATCTAAAACAATAGCATCAACTGCTAGTTTTGTATTTCTAAATAATTTGTCTCTATCATAAGAACTTGGGTAAGTAGCATCAATGTATTCTACAACTTCTTCTTGAATAAATTCTTTGTTTTCTTCGAGTGATAGAGCGGCAAAATTATGACCACCGTAGTTTGTTAATGTGTTTAACACATTCATTGCACGACTAGAATCTCTCAAATAGTGGTAGCCGTACTTAACTGGATCGTAGATATGCCAATCTCCAGCAGGAATTGATTCTGATCCAACCGTATAATTAGAAATTTCTCTTATGTAACCTCTATTCTGTGCAAGACAAACTTCGAACGTGTTATTGTTAACAGAACGAATTTCGCCTACGGCATCTGCATCAGCATTAGGATCTGTTTGGAAGACTTTTCCGACCCAGGCTGCATCTGCTAAACCGCTAGCCAGTTCAAATGTTACAGTTTCTGTTATGGGGTCGTTATTAATAGAATCTGCTGTAATAGATACGGCTGATGCGTAGTCTGTAGTGGTAGTTAGTTGTGCTGTAATAATTCCGTCAACTTGTGCGTCACGATAGAAGTATGTGTTTGCCCATTTAGAACTAGATACGCCGGGATACTTTGTTCCTTGAAGAGGAGCAGGGCTAAGAATAGTACGTCTAAATTCGTCACCTCTTAAAGAAGTATTGTCCGAAACTTTGATAGGATACTGATCTAAATGTACTCCTGATTCTATATTAATACTTGATTGATTTACAATCTGTTTCTGTCCCCAGATTAACTCTTCATTTGTTACAAAGTCGGCTGAATATACATGCCATTGGATAGCATCAATAGTGCTGTTACTTGTTAATTGTACACCATTTCTAAAATCAACAGTAATGGTATCGACTGCATTTCCTTGGTCGTCGTAGGTAGTGTTAATTCCGGTAATAGTACCATAAGAAATAATGTTGTAACTTTCGTTAGTTACGACAAATTTGTAGCCAACCCAGAAATCTGGGATATCAATTGCATCACCTAGCCCTAATGTGAATGTTGTAGCGGTACTATTTGTAAAATCGTCAGGAGTTACAGGAACATTCCAGTACTTGGCATAGTCAACAGGAGCAATGTGATAGTATTCGTAACCATTGGCTGTGTCTAATTCAATAGCATTAATCTCGCCAACTGCTTCGCTTTCTTTACCTACAATAAAGTTCCCAGGGAAAATACTCTTAGCAATGTAAGGGTCAGTACCGTTGTTTATAGAACTAGGATCTAGTGTAACACGTAGTCTTATGCCATACAAGTTAGGACTTAATATTTCACTTGATGAAACTTCACTAACTCTAGCATTGATAGTATTACCTGCCATGGTAATGGTCTTTTGGTAAACACCTAAGTCTACCTTTCCAGAATAGATAAATTGTTCAGCGGCACGAGCAGCACGGTTAACAGTTTTGAAAGCATAGGCAAATGCACGACCGCGTTTGCTACTTGGTAAATCAAAACGTGCATCGTCGCCGTCATTAGAAACGAAGAAGTTGACCTTACTAGCGTAACCACTGCGATCGACTAAACTATCAACATAATCTTTATTAACAATGTGTTGAGGATTTCCTGGTGTAGTTAGTAAACTAATATTACCTCTAATGGTGCTTTTACCGCCGGCAAAAAATTCTAAACTACTTGTAGTATCGTATCTAGTAACGCCGTCACGGTTAACAAAATTCTCGTAAACCCATTTCCTGCTCACTGCATCATAGTCTGCATGTGGGCCTGTGTTATCCATGTTAACAAGACTAAACGCATTCTGTCCCTGCAAATCTGCTGAAAGAGTAGGGTTTCTATCAGATTTTAAGTTTGATGCTGTATTGATAATCTGAATAGTTGAACTGGTCAAGGTAATATCCATACCTGTGCCGGCTACTAATGTTTTGTACTGGAATCTATTTCCTGTTGGGTTTATTTGCAACAGAGCATTAGGAACCAAAGGACCTGCTGGTGCCTCTTTCATTCTTAAGAATGTAAATCCTGCGCCAAAACCTAATAATGTATATAAATCATTAAAATTAGAATTGATTTTCTGCATTGCGACATAAATGCTGTCGCCTGTACCGTCATTAGGTTGACTTCCGATATTAATAAATTGTTGATTAGCCATGGTTTCCTCTGCAATATACCATATTTATTATTGGTAAAACTGCCACTTTTGCAGTATAAAAGTTCTATCCTAGTATTTATTAGAGTTTGTTATTATTGCATTTTAGGATTAAGTAGCCATATTAAATAAAGAACCGAGACAAAAATGTTAAATATTTTTATCTTTTATTAAGGAAACAAACATGTTTAAAGCAATTAAAGAATTTTTCTTAGGCAAACCGGCTCCTGCTGTTAAAGAGGAAGTTCCGTATAAGGTCGAAACACCGGCAGTTGCTGCCGATGTTGCACCACAACCTGTTGCTGAAGTTAAAGCAGATCCTGTTGCAGTTGCATTGGACTTAGAACCAATGACATTCGCGGCACCTGCAGAACCTGCTAAGAAGCCACGTAAACCACGTGCTCCTAAGGCTGCTGAAAAGACTGCTAAACCTGCAAAAAAGCCTGCGGCAAAAAAGGCTCCTAAGAAAGCCAAATAAAAAGGGCCCTAGCGGCCCTTTTTTAAATTCCAGATTAAAAACGCATTCTTCTCGATCCAATAGTGGTCGACAACTGGATCGCCTGGTCCAGTGATCCAATTTTCCCCATGGTAGGCACGTTTCCCCCAAAGTGGTTTACCTGTTAGGTAACACTTCTTAGGAAGCCAACAGAGTTTAAGTTTCCACCATTTTGCTCGATTCAGTCCCCAATCTTCTGACGGTGGTGACTGCATAGGAGTTGTATCATCTAGTGGCATGTTCATACAAGGCCTTAGATGCTAGATTCTTACCTTTGCTTTCGCACATGATGTCAAACTGATCCAAAAATTGAACAGCCCAATCGTTAACAGCATGATTCCAATAGAAGTCACTATGAGCACGAAGTTTTGCCTTTTTGTTCCCAGACTCTAGTAACAATGCCTTATCCGGCAGTGTGTTAGGACAATGACCAGGAAGCACATCTTCCCTACTGACAGAGTAGTGCATAGCAGGACGGACGCCACGCCACGAATCAATTACACGTAGAACTCGATCGTCGGCGGGCTGAATGTACTCTCCTTCACGGCACCAGTGATGGTGTATGTCGAGTACAAGGGCGCAATGTTTTGCAAGTTCGAGGGTTGAGTCAAGTCCCCATGCATTTTCTTCGTTTTCGATAGTAATGGTGTTTCTTGCTTCTGGAGACAATCGTGAAAGAGCAGAGATGATACCGGCTGGACCGGCTCTACCCGCAATGTGGACATTGATTTTAAAGTCCTGAAATTTCTTACCGTATCCCATCCAACGGGCCATATCCACATGATATTCAAACTCCTCTATGCTTCGTTGGACAATATCTGGATTGTCGCTAGCAAGAACAGTAAACTGACCAGGATGAAAAGAAAGACGTACACCGCACCTGCGAGCACTATCCCCAACAGTGAGAAAATGCCGCTCAAGATAAGCAACAACATCTGGCTTGCGCCAGAAATAACTCCAAGTGGGTTCAGTATAAACAGGAAGGATATCACTGCTAAGACGAACCATCCTAAGATTTTCATTGAGACCTCCTACTCGTTCAACTAGTAATTTAATTGATTCAATGTTAGTTTTCATAAGATCCCACAGTTTTTCTTCTGCGGTATCTCGACTCTGTCTATTTAACCAGGCAACAGTTGTAGAACCAGTATTGTATTTTTTACAATCATCTTTAGGTTTAATGCCGTCGACTTGCCCTGCGTGATCAATCCACTTGCAAGCAAAACCAATTTTACCCATTTTTTTCTTTCTTTGTCAGTGACCAAGACCCGTTCTGGTTATCTTCCCATAATATTGTGTCACCAAAATCCCAGCCAACTTGGGCCAGCATGTCGGGGGTAAATGGGAGAACAAGTTCGCCTGTTTCGGGATCTTGCTCAACTGTAACTGTCCAAGTTTTTTGATTCATTTTCTTACCAAAGCGGCCCAAATTAAAAATTCTCTAAATGCTTTATACACAGATTCTGCTTCACGATCGTCAACAGGAACCTTCTTACCGCGAACATAAAACCCATCCTCTGCTACCTTTAGTATTTCATTTTGGTTAGCATTGAACACAATGGTTGCTGGTTTGTTAGCATTTTCTGCAATAGAAATTACAGGATGTATTGCTGACTCTTGAATAGTAAACTGTGTCATGCAACTATTTTACACGATTTTGCGAAAATAGTCAATGGTTTTTCTTAGACCTTCTTCCAGCTCAATTTCAGGCTCCCAAAATAGTTTATCTTTGGCTAGGTCAATATTAGGTCTGCGTTGTTTTGGGTCGTCGGCAGGCAGTTCTTTGTGTACAATCTTACTGGTGCTGCCTGTAAGTTTAATAACTTTTTCTGCCAATTCTAACATAGTAAACTCACCTGGATTACCTAAATTAACGGGCCCGTTGAAGTTATATGCTCGCATCATAGCCATCATACCGTTAACTAAATCGTCAACATAGCAAAAACTGCGAGTTTGACTACCATCACCGTAGACAGTAATGTCTTGACCTTTCAGTGCTTGCACAATAAAATTACTGACTACTCGTCCGTCTTGCTGTGCCATTCTTGGACCGTAGGTATTAAAAATACGGATAATTTTAGCATCAACATTGTGTTTGCGGTTATAATCTACAAACAATGTTTCTGCCGCTCGCTTACCTTCATCATAGCAACTGCGAATACCGATAGGATTTACATTACCCCAATATTCTTCCGGTTGCGGATGCACTTCTGGGTCGCCGTAGATTTCGCTTGTTGACGCTTGTAGAATCTTTGCCTTAGTACGTTTAGCCAGTCCTAACATGTTAAACGCACCTATTACAGATGTTTTCATGGTCTGAATAGGATCTAACTGATAGTAATATGGACTTGCAGGACAGGCTAAGTTGTAGATTTCATCTACTTCTACATACAAAGGAATACAGATATCTTGTCGAATAACTTCAAAGTTCTTGTAATCCAGCAGATGTTCTATGTTCTTTTTCGAACCTGTAAAGTAGTTGTCTACACATAGAACATGATGTCCTTCTGCTACTAGCCTGTCACAAAGGTGGCTACCTAAAAATCCAGCACCGCCGGTTACTAAAATTTTTTTCATTTACCTACCTTGTGAGGTTCGTTTCTATGCCGTGGCTCGGGTTTGGTATAAGTGATGCCGTATTGCTTATGTAGCCAATCTAGGAATTTTAGAATTTCTTCTTCTTGGAAATCTGTATGCATTCTTTGATCGTTGTAAACAGTAGCACCTAATACAACTTTGTCTAGCCATTCTTTATCGTTCATAAATCACCAATGTCTAATTACTCCTGCTATAATAAAGCAGTTTGTTATTATATAAGATAGCACAATTGCTGTGCGAATGCAAGCAATACGATCAGATTCTTCGTCCGTACTGCCTGCCTTTTCGCCTAACGCCTTGGCCCAAATTCGCCAAAATTTACGCAAATAAGTCCTCATTCCATTCACGGTGGCCTTCCCGGAAAGCCATGTTACTTTGTGTTTCACGCACTTCCACGCGGTAGCACCATAGACGAGCTGCCTCGCCTGGTCCCCACATTTCTGGAATGTAAACACCATTGACATACTTGTAAAGCATGTCGCTGAGACCTTCACATCCTAATTTTGGTAAGACAACAATTTTAGCCATCTTCTTTGCTTCTAGCAGTTTGTAAGTTTCCATTTCTGGATCATCTGCCGCAACAATAAGTGTATGATCAAATTGATCTTCTAGTGTTTTCTTTAGCTCTTTAAGGCCACCGTAGTCAGCCGCCCAATTACGAACGTCTAGATCATTAGTTCCAAAATAGAACTTCATTGAAAAACTGTAACCATGAATTAAATTACAGTGACTATCAGCACGCCATTGTCTGTAGGCACATGGAAATGCATCATGATATTCTTTTGTTGATGTATACTTGTAGTATACTGGTTGTAGATTTGCCATCTCTAGTCTCCTTTTAAAAGTAGCAAGTTTGATGACACGCAGAGTATTTTGAGTGGGGTGAGCGTCTTAGTCCACTATAGGATTAAGTTTACAAGATTTTGTCTTCTTTGTCAACTGGTGTATTTAATTTTTTTACATCAGACTTAATTGTTTTTAGGTCATCGACAATATCACTTAATACATCCATAACATCTCTTTGATGATTGATATATTGGCGTATTAGACCCATAGTCCAATACCACCAGTTCATAGTAACAACAAGTCCGATGCTTACCAAACTCCATTCTATGTATGGATTATGTAGATTGTGTATCCAATGCCAACCAGTAATGTAAGCAACAACCCCAACAAATACAAAGGAACTGGCATATAACCAACGCCTTCTCTGTTGGTCCGCTCGTTCTATGCTTTTTGATATCTGCTTAATTGTTTTGGCCATATTAGGAATTTATTTGGCCGAATGCCTTCCAAGTTCCGGGCGTACCAGACCTTACGCAAATCCAACCAACATATCCGGTAGGTAATGGATTTGAATTCCAAATAATATCACCTTGCGTGAATTGTCCTTCTTTTGGTGGTTCGGATCCTTTGGCAAACAATTTTCCGTGTACACGCATGTCGCCTGCAACTTCGAATTGTTCTGTAGGATTCTTAACTCCAACACTTAGTTTTCCGTAAATACGAGTAATAGTTGAGTCTCTAAACTCGCTACCGATAGTAATGTGTCCTTGTTCGTCTACTGTGATTCTAGCCTGATCGTCTGTTATAATTTCTAATGCTTTGGTGTTGAATGTACCGATACGACCTAAATCTCTATCAGCATCTAGTACCAATTCTACATTGTTTAGGTAATCATAAAGAGTGAAAAGACCAGTTGGAGCATCTGTTCCTAACGAAAATCTGTTACTTGCAGGATCAAAGAACAAGTGATCATTCCAGTTAACTTTGCCGCTTACTCTTAATTCTTTCAATGTTCCTACTGTTCTTAGAGAACTGTTAACAACACTAGTTCCTAAATTTTCTAAATTAATTACACTGACGCCGCCTATCATATAATCGCGGCCTTTTGCTAACTCGAAACTTTCTGTGGTAAAAATTCTGCTAGGATTAGCCATTAAGACTAATTGTTTATTATAAGGCTCACCGGGCCATAAAAGACCTGTACCTACATTAGTACCCCTTGCTTCTGAACTAAATTCTAAATATTGTTTTTCGTAAACTTGATTAGTTAAGAGCTCAGTAGTTCTAACAAAACCTGCATCTAAAACACCGTAAATTTTAACATCACCTCTTACGGTGACATTCCCGTCTAACTGGTCAACTTCAATGTTTCTTACTGTGAGTTTATCGTTTGTAACAACAACACTTTGTCTAGAGCTTAGGTCTCGTATACCTGTACTTGCAAATTCTGCAATAGTTCCGCCCTTGATTAAGTCGCCGCTAAACTCGCCTTCGCCAATGCTTAGACTACTTCTTGGAATATTTTCTAATTGATTACCGTCAAATACTTTTACCATGGTTTTGTTCCGTAAATGTGAGAAGCCCCGTGTGCTTTTCTTATATTTAGCACACAGGGCTTCTATAGTCTAGGAACAATTAACTAGGGCGTTTTTCCACTACAGTATCGGCAAGACCCCATTCAACTGCTTCTGCGGCACTTAAAAATGTATCAAATTTCATTGCTTCGTACATTTCTTCGTAGGTTTTGCCCGCAGTATTGTGTCGTACATACAGTTCTGTAAGGCGTTTGTTAATACGTTTCGACTCTTCAAATGTACGTCGAGCATCTTCAAACTCAAGTTCTTGTACATGAACTGAACCACGGGTGCTTGGAGTACCCGAGCTAACACGGTGAATCATTGTACGACTCTCTGGCAGAACATAGCGTTTACCGGCACTCCCGGCCTGTGCTAAGAAACTGCCCATTGAAGCCGCCTGACCCATAACGTAAGTACATACATTAGGCTTAATAAACTGCATAGTATCGTAAATGCTCAAACCTGCAGTAACAAGCCCACCTGGACTGTTAATGTAAAAGTGGATGTCTTTTTCGGCGTCTTGGCTTTCTAGATGTAGCAACTGTGCTACGATCAGATTGGCACTGTGATCGTCTACAGGTCCATTCAGGAACACAATCCGTTCGTTAAGCAAACGGCTGTAAATGTCAAAGGCACGTTCGCCTGAACTGGTTTTTTCAATCACCATTGGTACTAACATAGATTTCCTTCTAAATAAAAATATTATACAATCACAGGTTTAGTTTGTCTACGGTCGCTGTAGATTTTATGACCTTTTTCTCGAATTAAATCAGCAGTGAACTGAGGGTTTTCATCCCACTGCTCCCGCCAAAATGTTTCGTCTAGTTCTTCGGCACAATCAACAGCATAGATTTCGTAGTGCCGTTGTGGGTTATATCTTGCTCGGAGAGTGAGAGTTTGAATGATGCTGTCTAAAGGATTCCTTTGCGTATTTTCATTTTTCAGCATACGCATGAGGTTTTCTTGATCCCACTTTTCGTATTTTGTGATAGGAATAATGGCTTCGATGCCTTCGCAGTCCCAAGAAAAAATAAAAGCATTAGTAGTCATTCTTTATGTTCAGTATTTTCTATTTTAGAATTAAGGTACTTGACCCATTCTTTTAAAGTTTCTACTTCGGATTTTAATTTTTGTATTTCTTCTTTTTGATCATTTATTTGTGAATCTTGATCAAAATCCCAAATCCAATTGAATAGACTCATATCAAACTCCGTTAGGACTACCGCCTATCATTTCTTTAGGCAGTTTGCCTTCTTTGATAGTTCGCATCAATTGCTGGTTGCGATAGTCTTGTTCCTTGCGATCACGCTTAGTTTCTACAGACTTGCCCATAAGCATACGATCATACTCACGAGCCTTTTCAAAGCCGGTCAGCCAATCTCGCATTCCTTCCAATGTCCCGATATACAGTTCGGCGTCTCGACTGTAAATGGGCAAGCAATCGTCTTTAGGCATTAGTGCTACTTGATCACCGAACTCTTCACCCCAGCGAGTTTTAGGAAAGCCCATACGAAATCCTAGTTTATCAATACGCTCTTCCAATTTGCGTAGTTCAATAACTGCTTGATATCCTGCCATTTAGTACTCCTTCAAATACTGTTTAACGTCTTTGTGTTTTACTATTATAACAGATTTTAAGGTTTTGTCAATACAAATTGGTAAATCCAAGTGTACAGAAATTCGGGGACCTTCTTCTGGACTGATTAAGGTATCGTTTCCTACAGTACCAATAAATGGAATTTTTTGGTAATACCCAAATACTCTATCACCAATTTGGTATTTAGGTTTATAGGCAATTTTTTCAAAATATTCTGCGTAGTTTGGCATTATTTTTTACTCGAATTTAACAGTAGATACATAGACACTTCTGGTCCGTCGACCTTAACAATATCCTGCGGATATTTGTTTTGTTCCCATTTGCTACCAATCTTACAAACTTTAATCATTTTAGGGTTGAACTTTTTAATAGTTCCAATTCCTAGACTATTGCTCTGCGGGTAAACTACGCAATCACCGATGGCTAGGATTCGGCCTAACTTGTCTTTGTGTTGAGGAATTTCTTTAGTCATTGTTAATACTAGCATAAAAGAAAAGGGCCGTCAAGGCCCTTGTTCTTTTTTATCATTTACTTACCGACATTAACATTTGCGCCTGCCCCTATTACAAGGGTGTTGCCTTTGAAACTAGCAACTGCTTCGGCCATTTTAAGAGCGGCATCTGCCTGTTTCATACGAGCCTGAGCATCCATATACTGAATAGCCCCAGCATTAGAGTTCAGTGCGGCAATACGTCGAGCTTCTGCTTCGGCAGTTTTAACTTCAACTTCTTTCTGCTTGTACTCATTCTTTGCACGTACTAGTTCGTTCGCGCTAGCAACAACCGAATCTGCAGGCACAATGTTACGAATCAACACTTGACCAATTACAAGACTTCCGTCAAGTTTTTCATCAGCAAGAGACTTTTGAATCTGCTCTTTAATTGCCTGTTCCATCGCTTGGCGATTGTCTGCCATGTCCAATGCTTCGTACTTACGTGCTTCTTTGTAGATAGCATTACGAGCATTTTGAACCATGTAGTTATACATCAAATAGATGTCACCGTTATGCCGAGCATGGAATGCCTGACTCTTTTGGCTGTACAATTCAGCCACTTGTGCTTGATTGATGTTATAGATAACCACGGCATCGAAGTCTTTCATGGTGCTATTATCTTTGGCGACAGGAGTCATGTCTTCCAGTTTGACGTTAACATCCTTGATTGGGAATGTAAGAACATCACCGATTAGCACCTGATTAAACGAACCGGGCAACAGTTCGCCTTGCTGAACTTGTTTATCAAATCCAACACGAACGCCAACCTCACCAGTTTCAATACGAGTACACCCAGTAGCCAGGACAGCCATACCCAAAATAGTGGCCATAAAACCAAAACGTTTCATTTCAAATTTCCTTAAAGTTAAAAGAGGATTACAGTTCCGATCATGATTGCAATTGCAACTGATGAACTAATTATAGCATAAACTGCGGCTTTTGTCAAGTTTAAAGCCTGTGCTCCTGAGAGCTTTTGAGCTCCCAGGATACCTGCCCAAATTAGAGCAGTTAGTATTACAAAGAGTAAAATAACTCGAATCATAATTACCAGCCAACTGGACCAGTAGACGGAATATCAGTGTTAGCATTTTCCTGTACAGGCTTATCAAATGCCTGTTCTGGGTCAACCCCCAATTCACCAATAACTTCGTAGCGGCAAGCACGACCCTTAGCGCCGTTGTAGTCGCTAGGAATAGAGACAACATCGGCAGGATTGATCTTGACGATGACAGTACGCTCGCCACCGAAGTGGTTCAGATAACTCATACCGCAGAAATGCAAACCTGTAGAGCAGGTATTGTCCTTGTTGTCATCAACCTTGTTGCGTTCCATTTCGACAACTCGTCCAACAGAATTATCCATTGTGCCAGTGTGGCAGTCAAAGAAGTTATCACGAACTTTCTTATATGCCAAAAAGTGACCGTCCGGAGTTAAGGGCAAGTTGTTCTTTTCTAGAAAACCATACAGTTCATCAACTGCTCGCTTAGAAGGATTTTGATATAGGTTTTCCATGAATGCAACAAACGGAGCAACATCAAATCCTTCTTGAAGCATAGTAACCATACGGACTGCTAATGAACCGTTAAGTTCTTCGCCCTTCCAGAACAGTTTCTCACCTTGAATGGCTACATTACCTGCGCCATAGTTGAGCACGACCTTTTTCGGATCGATGATCTCTTTGACTTGATCCCAATCGCCCGCCTTGATGGCATCTACTACCTTTTGATAGGTAATATGGGTTTTGGAGATCGTGTGCGGCTTATTGCCGATAACGACGGTAACATTGCTACCTTGGATAACAAACGGATAACTCATTTTAGATGCCTTTCTTAGCGTCAATCAAATTTACATACTCCGCAATTTCGTCTGCGGCAACACGGTAGGAGCTCAACTTCAACAGCAATGGATAACGCTGGTTCACCTCACGAAGTTCATTGTTGTACTTAGTTTGGAGAGCAGTTGGATCCAAAGATTTGCTAGGAGCAAAGTTCCTAAACAGTCTTTCAATATTATAGCGCGAACCGTCGAACTTGTCAACATTTTTGAACACATTGACAAACTTCAAATACGGGCTTTCCTGATTCTCAATGAACATAGAAATATCACGGTTGTTAAATTGAAGGATATCTGAATGATCCAAATTGGCCTTAACTAGGCTCATCAGCATTTTGGTCATATCACGTTTAGCCAATTGTTCAGCAATGTGCTCTTCAAAGTTCTTCCAGTTTGGCTTCTTGCGGATTTCTTCAATGTCTTTTTTACGAACACCGTAAATTTCACCGGAATACAGACCGCTCAACGACTTGACATCGTCGTACATGTCTTTGCCACTGCTATATCCTTTGGTGCCTTCCATGACGAATCCACTGAGCGGAACATAGTAGTAGGTTTCCTTATCGTCGAACTTGCTGGTATCACCTGCATCGCGCCAAACCATGTCATCATCACTACGACGATAGCCACTACCACCACGGCGTTCCAGTTTAAGGATAGTAACATTACGACCCAACTTTTCACGCTCAGGACGGTTCAAGGCACTTGCGTCAATCCGACGATCTGTAGGAGGTTCGCAGATAGCGGCAAAGAAAGACTTGAGATCCATGTCTTTAGTCTTGTCGACCTTCTCCAAGCACCAAATGTTACGGCTGTAATGATTGGAACCTTCTTCTCGGAAGTGGTAACGAGCACGTTCAGCGCAACCGGTCTTAGTGTCGTTGATAACAAACACGCTACCGGAGTCTACTGGAATATTCCATGCACCCCAAGTGATGTAATGACCGTTAGCGTCCTTAGCATGGCCAGGAGCATATTCTGTACTGACCTTGCCGTTTTGGATAGTTTTTCCTCCACGAGTTTGAATCAGATGCTTAATTTGAATATTCCAATTTTTAGCCAAGTCTTCCAATTTAAAATTGAAAGTCTTAGGACGAGCACCGTAGCCGTGATGACTGTCAAATGTAGGAAACGGATTTTTAGTAACGTATTCTGTGACAGCAGTTGCCCACAGGCGAACTTCTTTCTTCTTAGAAACAAAGATAGCACGATCCCACAGGTTAGAGATAGCATTGGCTTCCTTAGCCAGAACCTCCGCCAGCGCCGTATTAACCGCTTCCAACTTAGACTTGATACTGGAAATAGTCTGCGGAATGTAGCTCAGGCCTTCACGGCTGGCCTGGAAGTCCAACTCGCCAATACCAAAGTGCAATTCCAACCCACAGCTCAACAGGTTACGCAGATCGCCGAGGCTGTTGTCAGACTTGGGAATCTCAATAGGGTAAGCAATATTGCCCATAATGGCAATGCTATGATAGCCTGCAGTTTTGTAACTGTGAACACCAGGAATGATGTCCTTGGTTTCGTAATCAACTAGTTCAAAGGTGAAACTATCGTTGCCAGTAATGACAGGCTTACGGCTGAAATACTTGTAGACGTTGCGAGCTTCTTGACGGAACTTGTCGAAGTCATAACGATCGTTAACAGAGAATCGAACCTCGACTCCGCTAGGATCAGTAGTCTCTTCTTGCATCATTAGAGCAATACTAGGCACGCCTGCTTCGTTAATAAAAGCGGTGTAGATACCCTTAACACCATCTTTGATAGCGGTTACGGTGAAGTTATCAGTATAACTAAAAGGAGACTTAGAGCCGAGACCCAAAGCGCCGATGAAGGCATTGCTATCAGTCTTAGTAGACTCAAAATATGTAGTGTAAATGTTTGTAACTTGTTCATGTGAAAGACCAGTACCGTAGTCACGGATAGAAAAATGAGGTTCGAGGGTATTGGGCAGATGTACATCGAACGGAGTATCTGCTCGGCCTGCGGCAGTGTGCGAATCAACTGCATTGCAAGAAAGTTCGCGAATGATAGCACGAACCTTGTTGGCGTACAGGCCGCTGGACAGAATGTTAAATGCTTTGGCTGAGTTGCGAATACGGAACTCGCCAATTTCGCCAACATTGGATACAATCGCTTCGTTAGCAGGAGCGTTATTGAGAATCATTTGGAACCTTTCTAGGTAGTGTGTTGCTGTCTATGTATTAATTATACACTGGTTTTACCTACTTGTCAACGGCTAATTTTACCAAAATTATGTTATTTGAAAACTTTCAAAATCATAATATCTGCGTTCATCCGTCCATTAAGGGCAGTTTCTACACTCTTGATTTTGCCAAACCAAGTTTCTACACGCTTCTGCGTATTTTGCTCTTTGAACTCTTTGAGTTGTTCAGCGGGCTTACGCAGAGTCTTTTGGAAACTCTTGTCAGTATAATCAATGATGCTAGTTCCTTTAACATTAAGACCTGCTGACGATTTGGAAATATACACGCCCAACTTACGGGTCTTGGTGTTATACACTACCGCAGCCTGGGCACCGATAATCTGTGCCGCCGGCACTGACACTACTCCCAACTTATCGTCAACAGCCTTAAACTTCAATTTGGAAACAATCTGCTCTGCAGGTTTGACTTTCTTAGCACGGGGCTTCTTAAGTACCTTTTGCTCTGCGGCAATTTGATCACAAGCAGCCATGATACTGTCATAGAACTCAATTAGTTTCTTAACGTTCTTGCGGCTGTTGTGCTTATATGCTTCACGCAACTGTTCATCAGCATCACCGGATGCCAATTCCAACAGTTCTGCATGGCCACGTTGGAAGAAACTTTTAATGTAACGAGTATGGGGAGCCTTGGCACCCTTGCCACGCAACAAATTGACAATTTTAAATTCTTTAGGATTAAAACCTTCTGGATCCATAATCCAAGCATCGATTGCGGCATCCAATTCTTCGCTCATTGTGCCAGCGGCATCACGCAGACGATCTTGAATGGTAATAACAGGTGCGGCCACCTTTTCAACAATTTTAGGAGCATCTTCATCTTCTTCTCGGTCATCGGCACCATCTTTGAGAACTTTCTCAATTTCGTTGCGTAGCCATGCGCCAGTATCACGACCTTGGTTAAAGCCTTCGTGAACTTCGGGCATACCTTTAACAAGGCAAGCGGCAATGCCCACCATAGTGCCGTTAAAATATTTGTCTTTAGTTTTACGAATGGCATTAGAATCGGCTTTGTCGTAGCCGTTCATATTCATCCACTCTACAAGTTTGGGTTTGAGTTCTTTAACAGAACTTTCTAGACGATACCATTCCATAGCATGACGGAAATGTCCAGTAAACTTTTCGCTAGTCCACTCGTCAGCGCCGTCCCACTTTGGGCTCATATCGCGACCTTTGTTAGTGCGAATTGCAATGCTTGCTTTTTGAAGTTTGGTAGCCATTTGTGCTCCTTTGCGTTTCAGTATGTTATTATTATATAGCCAAAAGAAGTCTTTGTCAAGACTTGGTTTTACCAAAATTACATGCTTTCCCAGTCGCCACCGGGCGCCGGCACCCAACCTAATCGTTGTAGATCGATTCGGATTTCTTCAGTAATACAGCCTTCACCTACATAGGCTTGGGCCTCTTTATGCCATGCTAGTTGTTCTTCACTAAATTTGGTTAGATCAACATCGTCCGGATGCCCGTTTTTAATACCCGAACAGTACCAATCAATGTAGTCACCCTTTTGTTGCATATCTGCCACAATACCGCCTGCGTATCGCCACGAACAACCCCAAGTCTCGTTCTTCAAAATGGGCATAGTGTCTAACTTTTGGAAATCGTTATTACACATTGCGGCATAGAGATGCTGTGCGTAGACATTGTCTCCCCGCACCTTTTCTAGAATCCAGTTAGTAGTAAGTAGATCCCACTCCATGCTGTTTAGTTTTCTCTTGGGATCACTCCACTTGTTTTTAGCATCCTCAATGACCTTCTCAAACATGTCAAGGTAATCTTGGCTGGGTTCTTCGCCTGCTTCTTCCTTGCGCTTGATGTATGCTTCCTTTTGAAAAGTATGACGTTCTGGGCTAGTACTGGGTTTCATGTTGTGTATTTAGGTGGTGATCGTAAACGGCGACATTCTTCTTTGACCTTAGCAGGGTAATCTGGATGAAACTCTGCTAAGTCACAATTATACACTCTTTCTTCTGATTCGCCAAATCCTGTAAGCAGAAAAATTAGAGCCGCAATTAAAGTGGCGGCCGCTATAAGGAGTTCACGCATCTTTTTTCTTGCGAGTCCGTTTTGGTTTTTCTTCTGCTACAGGAATGACAGATTCGGCCTTAAGGATAGCCTCTCGAACATCTCGTTCCAATGCCTCGTCGTCCCAAATTAATTCTGTGCTACCATCCGGATGAGTAATAACTGTTAAATGTGAGCCGACAACTACAGTAGGTTCGTCTTTTGCTTTTAATTCTGCAATTTGCTTTTTACGGGATGCCATTATTCTTCTCCTACAAATTCTTCGCCTGTGTCGACGTTGGTTAACTGTAAAGGACCGTAGATCCAATGCTCGGTATCATCATTGCTCCAACCGTCACCTTCCATGCCTTCGTACCAATCTTCTTCCCAAAGAGCTTGGATACGTTCTCGTTCTTCTTCGGGCATGTCATCGGGAAATGTCCATTCAACCCAACAGCCGTCATCCATTGAGTCCATTTCCCAGTCATAGTCTCCGAATAGAACTTCGTATCCTTCCGGATTGTCTAAATCAATATCTGGCTTTTCGTCGCTTTCGCAAGTCCAAGTACCCCAACGAAAGCCTTCGTCTTTGGTTACTGTAACACCGTCTTTTGTCCAGAACTGTCTTTCAACAGCATTCTTTTTATGATAATTTTGAATCTTCCAAACAGCCATAATAATTCCTTTCTTTAGGCATCCGAAAACATTAGTCTACACATAAAGGCGTCCTTCTTGTCTTTAAATGTAAATGTCATAAAATCTACCGAAGGAGTGTAGATGTAACGCTCCCCCGGCAGTCCAAAAACTTCTAGTACTTTAGCACACTGTTCATTCCACCATATAGTACTATGATGAGGTTCCCAATCTAGAATAACTTCATGATCGCTAGGTGTTGTGTTCATGTCCAAAGACTTTGTCTAATTTTAATAAGACGAATCATCATTTCTTCGTCTTCTTTCTCATAAGCGGCTTCAATTTTTTGAAGATCTTTGAGAGCCTTTTTACCTAATGCTTTAGTTTCTTTAACGCTCGATTCTACACCAATCCAGCGAATGCCTTCACCCTTTTCTTGGCGCATACGGTCGCAGTACTCGCTCCATCCACTTGCATCATGTGGATCGGGACGGTTACGATATGTAGTAGTCCACCATGTGTAGAGGTCGTAAATTTCTTTAGCATTAATAGCCTGGCGAGTAGGTTCATTCCAACCTTTGTCACCTTCTTTAAGTCCGTAACCCTCGTCGGCTTTAATATTCATTTGCCATTTGAGATTATCAATGCCTGCTTCTGGACAGCGCCACAGACGAACACGCCACCAACCTACTGCCCACCATGGCATATTGTATTTGGAACGTTCTTCACTGTTCCATGCTAGATGCCACCATGCTAGTTCGACTTCAACAAAATCCACAAGTTCATTAAAAAGACAGGGAAGAAAGCGATTTCCCACGTCACACCATTGACCAGGCTTAATATCCCTAGAATGGGCAGTAAGAGCATGTGTGCGAGTGACCCAACGATTGTTAATGTAATATTTGGCATCATAAATTTTCCTTATAGGCCAAGTGACGAAGTCTTGAATATGGTCTAGTCCTTCTTCAGCAAGCCACCAGCGAATGGGGTGCTCTTTTTTAGCGCGATCTTCCCATTCAGCCCATTCTTCGCTGGTACCCATTTTTAGTTTGGTAGTGCCGCGAAGCCAGTCGGCAAATTTTGAACAGGTCCAGTAATTTGTGTGTTGAGCCATTTTATCCTCTAATTGTACCTTGTGATTTTTTAATTTCTGGGCCTCCAGTAATAAAGTCCAATCCGGCCATCCTGCCCTCATAGACTCTACCATTCCATGTCATAAGAAGTTTAACAGATTTGTTTAAAACAACAGTTAAATTTCTACCCTCGTTGAACGCCATTACTTCTGCTTCTACTTCTTTGTTTGAATTAGCCTGCTTAACTTTGCAGGTATTGCTATGCCATACTATTTTTTTCATGATACAATTATATATTAAAACACAAAAAAAGTCAATTGATTACTAGATGTTTTGGCTTACCGAACTTAAGGTAATATTCGGTTAATTTTTTTTCTTCCAAGATGGCTGTAATTGCAAACTTATAACCGTAACTTAAATGATCTAACTGGCTATGAAATACAGGTTGCTCGGCTGCATTTTCCATTACAAATTTACCCGCATCTGTTTGTTGCCATTTCCATATTGGTTCGGCAGCATAAATTTCCGGATCATCGACATCACCTAGAAGAAAGGTGTGTACGACTACTTTATGGAAAGTATAAACTTTTCCGTCGATTACTTTGCATTCTAGTTTGGCCATTGTAGTAAAAATAGTGTTATAAATTTTTCAGCGTCGCGTTTTGATTTAAAAACCCAAGTATCGTAGGAAGTACGTTTGCACTCCCATTTTTTAAGTTCTTCCTCTGTCCAAATAATACAATTATTAAAATTTACACTTAAATTAACATCTGAAATAGTATTATCGTTCCAAACTTCTTGAATAGTTACTGCCCACTTACCGTGACTATTTTTCCATAACTCTGGTTTTGAATATGGACCGGCAACTAACATTTCAGTCAATCTATCGAGCTCTGGTTCTAAAGATCTTAAAATGTGCAACCACGGATCATTCATTTGAGGATTTTTTCTTTCTATAATGTCGCTTCTTAGGTTTACTAATTTCCTCTACAACCTCTGCTAGAAAATTTGATTCGACATTAGGAACTGGAATTCCTACCTTTCTGAGGTAGCGATTATTTTTAACTAATTCTTCGCGAATAGAAAGAAACATATTCAACGGGCCGTTAGCAGTAGAACTAATCTGTTCCCAATCTCGGACTTCGTAGATATCATCAATACCTGTTTTGATTTCGATAATATATAGTTCACGATCAGGATTGTGATTTTCTTTGAGGTGTGCTAGGTCGATAATTTCAACTACCCGACCTTCGACAAGTTTTCGTTCGCCCATTGCGATCCAAACTTTATCTTTAATGTTGTATTCTTTTTTCATAATATTGCCATTGCTAGAAAAACAATGTAAGTTACTTGATGTGCCATTTGATCTAGCCCTAAATGTACCCAGAAATCTTTAGTAGCAATATCTTTATTGCCCCAGTTACTTTTCGCCCAGTCTATGTGATAATGTATTAAACTATCGAGGATTCCCAGCACAACTGCAAAAACTGCAAAGAAAGGACCAAATGATAAAATAACAGCGGCCGATGTTCCAAGTCCGTGCTTAAGGCTGTGTTTAATTCCTTCTAAGTCACCGTATATACCTTTTGACTTTATCTCAGCATCATTTTGATTTATAAAATCAATGTACCAATGCTTAACCTGTAGTAACAATAAAAATATAATAAACTCAAACATTTCCGCCACCAAACTTTAACATAAACATTGTAGGAATATTTCCTGCTCCTTCGAAAAACCTAAATACGAGTTTTTTGTTTCCGGTATCACAACGCCATTCGAAGTCTTTATAAATTAACAATCCTTGATCTTTGCACCATTGAACAAGCTCAATACCAAACGAACTAGCATGAAAAGTTTCTTGCCAGTTGGGTTTTTTAATTTTTTCGAAGGGTATTTCTACAGTTCTTATATTGCTCACTTTTTGCCCATTTAATTGCATCCTGCACAATAGACGTAGTATCGCTCATTTTAGGTTCCCATCCGAGAACTTCTTTGGCTTTGGTAATGTCTGCATAATTCATAGGAATGTCTCCAGGCCTACGATTTCCTGCTTGTACAATAATAGGAAGTTCCATTTGACGCTGGTATTCGGCCAACACTTCGGCAACACTTTTGCCGCAGCCGCCCCCGATGTTAAACACATCACTTGCTCCGCCAGAGGATAGATATTTTAGAGCCTTTACATGAGCATCTGCAATATCCCAAATATGAGTGAAGTCACGAACAGCAGTTCCGTCTTTTGTAGGATAATCAATTCCATTAACGGTAAAATACTCTTTATCTCCGTCGTAAACTTCTTGTATACTAGGAATAAGGTGTGTAGGCTTTGCCCTAAACTCTCCAATAGAACCGTCAAAGGCAGCACCGCTGGCATTAAAATAGCGCAAGGCAACATATTTTATGTTGTGAGCACGGTCGGCATCTCGCAACATATACTCAACTGCTAGTTTACTAGCACCGTAACTAGTTGCTGGATTTTTCGAGTGTGTTTCTTTAGTAGGCAAATCTTTAGGATCTACTTCTCCATAGACTGAACTGGTAGAACTAAAGATAAACTTGTTGACACTATAATTAGCACAGGCTTCCAGCACTCTTGCTGTACCGCCTACATTATTTAGATAGTACCTTAATGGATCAGTTACACTAGCGCCAACTTCTGAACTTGCGGCTAGATGAATAACTGCGTCGAACTTGTGCTCACTAAAGAGGCGATCTAGTTGCCATTTATTATTAATATCTCCGCAGATAGCAGGCCAATTAGGACTTGCCCAGTCTCTAATTTTAGCCTGCATATCAAATACTACGGGCTTGTAACCCTGTTCAAAAAGCATCTTAGCAACATGACTGCCTACATAGCCACTGCCGCCAGTTACAAGAATTTCGCTCAACTTACTCTCGCTTCCTTGGCTTCGAGCAAATCTTTTACAAATTTCAAAGCCTTACGAGTTGTATCATATACGTACTCTTTTTCTTCTTCTTCGGTTCGAAGAACGATAATAATACCGTTCTCTACTTTACGAAGTTCAATGCTTTCGAACATAGTTCGCCTTTCTTACTTAGGTACACTAAGATTGTAGTTAAAGTGGAAAATACCGATATGAGAAACTTCTCTGCTCAGTTCTTGATCACACCATACTTCAAATCCAGCCTTTTGTGCTTTTTGGCAGAAGTAGATGTCTTCACCGATCTCAAGATTCAACTCTGGAATGTATTCTTGTAGATAGTGTGGTTGTGGAACTTGTTCGTAAACACTACGGTGTACCATAACACAACCGTGTGGTAAAACATCGATTAGTTCCATTGGTGGGCTGTCGTCACGAGTTTCAAATTCCTTAAACTGTCCGTTAGTACCCATCATACCTGTAAAGTTAGGATTAGGAAAACGGCGACGACGATAGTTGCAACCTACAATAGGCTTTTGTCTCTTGAGCAAACGAATTGGAGCATCGATTGGGAACTTCATGTCACTATCGACCCACCAAATAAAATCAAAATCGCTCTTAAGGAAAATGTCAGTTAGGTTACGTCTAGCGATAGTAATAACTGATCCAATGTTAAATGCACAATTGATCTTGATACCGTTGGCGACCATATTAGCAGCCGCCATAGCAAGATGTTGTGCAAATTCTGCGTTAACCATTTCCATTGCTGGAACCGCAATCATAACAGAAGGCGGTTTACCTTGTGCTTGTTGTGCGCCAGATGGTGCTGTCTGTGCAGGAACCTGCGGCTTTGCCGCAGCCGCCGCCGGTCTAACGTTGAACTTAGGTTTTTGTTTCATAGTGTCCTTTGTTGTTGTTTCTTTTAATTATGTTTTCTCGGACTTCGCAATGTAAGTTTTTGATTATCGTTGCGATTGCTTTAATACTTCGGATGTAGTATCCTCAAGGCTTTGGCCACCGACACGGCCATTCAGTTTAATTTGTTTATTTTGATCGTATAGTTGTGCCATCGATGAAACATCTTTTTGGCTAATCTTCAACATAACAAAAGCTCGGTAAAGACGTTGTTCTGGGTTGTACACAATCATTTTCTTTTCGACACCGTATGTTCTAACTACACTTTCTGCAATTAGATTAACAATGACATCTTGTGATTGTGCTCTAGCAACAGGAGCATCAACAGTTCCAGTTTCGTCAATTTTAATTGTGCTACGATTATTCATTTCGCCATTAACACGATCTGCAATTTTTGCTTTTGCTTTTAGTGTTGCTTTCTTCATTGCAAACTCTAATGACGGGCTTACATCTTCTGCTACAGCATAGTACATGCCTTCCCGATCCCAGGGTTTAAACCATGCTTTAGATTCTGTTCCGGTATCAACGTGATCTAGATACCAAGAGGGAACGCTCTTTTTACTAAGAGTTTCTGTCTTAATATCAGTCATTGTTGAACAACCGACTAATGTCATAATTGCTGAAACTAGAATTAGTTTTTTCATTTTGCCATCTCCTGTGATTGAGTTTTAACTGTATCAATACCTTTATCAAGCATACGAGCAATGCCGCCGAAGCCAACAGTTGCCAGCACTAGACCAAAAATAGTTCCTGCAATAAACATTTTCATAAAAGCCTCTCTCTGTGTTAAAATTTATCAACAACGATCCATTTAGGACCGTATTGACAGACAATGCCATTGAATTGAAAAATATCCTTACCGTTCCATCCTGTTTCTAGATACCACCGGCATTCGGCGCCTTTGTGATAAAAAGGTTGCGGATGTTGCGGATGTACCCTAAGACCTTTGATACTATCTAAGATAGTTCCTACTTTAGGATTTAAAATAGGCTGTGCTTTGGGCCAAGGCTCTTCGCAAACAATAACACTTTCACTTTCTATTGTACTTGAATTTAACGCATTTTGCAAGTTCTTTTTTGCCAATTCAATTGCAGCCTTGCAGGCGTTTTCTTTTGAGTAATTTCCATTCCAAATGAAATCTCCGGAAGTTAAATTCCATTTTCCATTTGCCCATCCTTCGAGTTGAACATTGCATCTCAATTGTTGATTACCGTGCGGAACAACTTCTGCTTTGACATTTCGGATCATTTCTACAACTGTACTCTCCTTTGAGCGCAAAGTTTCCTTCATCCGACATTCTTGTGCGTAAGAATTGAAAGAGATTAACAACAGTAATGTAATTAACTTCTGCATTGTTCTAAAATCTCTTTGATTTTGTAATCGATTGCCCAGTCAATAGTGCCTTCTGCAACATCACGGTTCTGCCAAAAGTTCCTAGAAAACCCTCCAATAAAGAACAATTTATTCCTTGCATCGGATCTTTCAGAATAGGTAGGCCTAATCGAATGTAACCATTCGATTTGTTGTTTGGCAATATTGCAATTGGGTTGAATGCTAATAATTTCGTGCCTAATTTTTAAATGGTCAGGGTAGAAGTCTGACGCAAATGCATTTGGATTAAAAAGACTGGCAACTAGAACGAATCTGCCAAAGTTTGTACTTGATAGCATCTGCATTTGATCCTTGTTCGTTTGCAACTGAAATCATTCTTGATAACCAGTCAGTTATATTTTTTTGATTTAGACAATCTACAGGAACAATGCTAGCACGGTATTCGGATATAACTTCTGGTTTAGAAGCGCACCCAAATAACGAGATTACTAGGATAGATAGAGTAAGAAGTCTAATCATGTTTTAATAATACACGATTAGACTGGTTTTGTCAATACCTTTTGGATAAATCTACAACACTCTTATATACTTGTTTGAAAAGTTTTTTGAGTACAGGGTGATTGGTATTCTTTTCGAAAGCATGAACGTATGCCCAAAGGTTAACGCTGTCTTCGATTTCTATTTTTGAAACTTCATTTAATTTTTCTAAAACAACAGGCAATGCATGACGGTCTAAGAGTTCGTTAGCGATATTGTAAGCATAGGCGTTGATCTCATCTGGGCTACTTAAATAATATCTGTTTTCTTCTTCTTCATCTTCGACTTCTACATATCCTACTGTTTCAACTTCAAGGAAATCTCTAGCACGATATTGTTTCATATGAATAACTTCATGACTTAATGTATCGGCAATTCTTCTAGCAATAACATTAAACTGTGATTCGTCTACAATGATTACATCCTGCATGGGATTGGTAACTAAGTAGACTTCGATTGGAACATCACCGAACTCGTCTAGACCTCCGTCGTAGTATCCGCTAAGGTCCATGTCATTGGGATCTACCTGGCCGGCTTCTGCATGTTTGACATCAACATTAAATCTTGTTCCTATAAACACACCGTAATTTTGTACAAATTCATCGATTGTTAAAAATTGATTTACTATAGTTGGTTTTAGATCATCTAATATCTCTAAAATCTCTTTCCTTGTAGGAATTACTACTGGTTTGTTTAATTTAGGACAACAATTAAACTTTTTTATTTTTTTATTCTTTTTCACTTTTTTAACCAATCTGAAGTTTTATAAGGTTTACCTATTTCTGCATTTGGGAGATAGTGTACAACCTTCTTTTTTAATTTTCTTATGACTGTGTGTTTTTGATTGTAATCGAAGGCTTCGAGGTACATTTTATATGTATCTTTTTTAAGCCTACCGTCTTGTAAATTTGTGTTAAGATAATTTATTATTCTTTTTTCGTTTCCATTGAAACGATCATATAATTGACATGCTATGTTAAAACTGTAAGCATCTATTTCGTCTGGGTGTCCCAAGTATGTTTGTTCTGCTCTTTTCTTGCCAGAACTTGCAGTACTATAGTATCCCGGGATATCTTTAAAGTTCCTTCTTCTATACTGTCTCATGTGTATGACTTCATGCAATATAGTATCTGCTACAGTATAGCACATTCTTCTAAACATATCTTTTGATATTTTTACAGACTTTCCTTGTTCATTAAATTGGGTTATAATTGTAATGAATTTTTTAGATTGCTTGTCCTTAGTGCCTTCGTAAAGCCCACCGATCCATACATGTTCTGGTCTTGTTGCTTGATTATAAGCGCATCGAACTTTAATAGGAAGTTCAAAGAATTTGAATATGTTTCTTATTTTTTTGGCAAAAGAAGTAGGTTGTAGGGCTTTGCCTACAAATGACGACTCGCCTAAGCGAATCATATGTGCTAATATGTCTCGATCTACACAAGACCAGTCAAAGTTTGAGCTTTTGGTCATTATGTCTTCCTTATACATAATAGTTATCAGAATTCGCTTAGTATTATGTTAGCGGTTAACTCAGCAAATTAACCCACTTTTCTATGACATGATCCCAATCGTAACTGCGAGCATGATGCTGAATTTCTCTGCATCTAGCCCTATATTTGTCAGGGTTGTCTTTGTAGTAACTTAGTATTTCTACTGTACGCTCTAAAAATTCGTTTTCTTCTACAGGAACAGCGTGACCACCTTTGTCTCCGATCCGTTGATTCCAGTGCCCTACAGCAGTACTAATTACTAGTTTACCAGCAGCACCTGCTTCCATTACCGGTAGTCCTGCACCTTCTTCTGTACTGGCTGCAATAACAGCATCGACTCCTTTATAAAAGCCGGGCATAGTTACATAACTGTTATGATATTGTTGTGCTATTTTAAATTCTAACCCTGCTCTACGAACTGCTTCTTCTACAAGCCATCCACGTTTATGATACTTAGGTTGTGCTAAATTTGATTGAACCATATCTTGACCAAATTCTTCACGCTTGTGAAAACTACCCGTGTAACCTACAACACGTAGAGAATCGTTTGGCTCCATCTTAAATGCGTTGTAATTAATAGCAACAGGTGCAAGTTCAGCAGGTCGTTGAATACCTAGTTCTTTACTTAGGTCAACTAACCATTGACTTACACAAGCATATTTGTAAAACTTATCAAAATCTTCGTAGCCGTGATAATGAACAAGTTCTGTCATGTCTAGTTTAGCATGGCTAACAATAACACATTGTTGAGGCATGACCGTGGCATAGTTGTATCCGAGGAAACGCCAACCGTGCGGAGTAGTTACAAACAAATCAGTGTTATAGTTTAACTCGAGCATTTCTTCTCGAGTATAACTTTTGTTCCAAGGAAGTAACCTACAATCAAACCCGTACTCCCACAAATATTTCATCATTTCGTAGTGTACAGTTCCAAATGCCCAGTTGGGCTCGAAATAAAATACTACTCTTTTCATAGATCAAGCCCTGGATGTCGACGAGCAAGCCAATTCATATCTTTACGTTCGGGGTGTCGTTCATACCATCCCTTACCGTTATGTACGTCATATACCATTTGGAAGTACTCTTCATACATTGGCGCTACATTTTCTAAACTAAAGTTTTCGGCAAACTTGCGACAATTCTCTGGTTTAATGTTACCGATGTTTTCTGCAGCCCACATAAACTGATCCCATGTTCTGCAACGATAACCTGTTACACCATGAATATTGTTTTCACTGAATGAACCCCAGTCTGTTGTAATAGTAGGAGTACCGCTTAACAACATTTCAATTTGTACACCGCCGAATGGTTCTGTATACAGGCTGGCCGCAAACGCACCTTTGGCACGACTCATTAGTCGTTTTCGTGTAGGAACATCAGCATATCCTATAAACTCAACATGGTCGGGAGTTTTATCGTAACCCATTGATGCAAGATTATTTTGTCCTGCAATAATTAATCTTTGATTCAACGCCTTTGTAACTTCGATAGCAATGTGTGTCCCTTTGCCTTCGTATACACGGCCCATATATAAAAAGTAATCTTCTTTCTTTTCTGGAGCGAATTCAAAGTCGTCTAAATCAAAGTAGTTAGGAATAACTGCATGATACCAATCTTGATTACAAGTTCCTACTGACTGTAGGCCGAAGTAGGCATGCATGATAGCATACGATTCAAAAATCTTCCAACGTGCCCAATGACCACCAGCATATCCAATTCCCGGTTCTACTACGATCATATCGTTGTGTGCATCGCAGATAGCACGGACACCTGAACCCCAGAACGGTAACAAGAAATCTTTCGGTTGCTTTCTTAGGCCAATTTCACGAATTGCGTTTGCATAGAATGTTTGGTAAGCATGATCATTAGTGTCAAACTTAAAAAAGTTCTTGCGCCAATCATAGTTACCGTAAGCAATTTCTAAATCACGATTGGTACTAACTGTAACATGCTCATCGCATACTAAGTCGCTTTCTTCGTGTCCATAATGAATGACGTAGTGCCCACGCTCCTTCATCATCTTGCCAAACTTAACAACTTTTTGTGTGTAAGCACAGGCATTATACTCTTTGCTAGATACCGTATGCGGTAGCCCTAAAATATGAAATCTAAATTTTTGATCTGACATGTTCACTCTGCTGGTAAAAAGTCTAACACATTTGCTTCTGCGTTAGGTAAAATGAAGTCGGAATATTTTTCCGGATTGTTAACGACTGTATT
>JACCDO010397121.1_pt1 | contig 43693 bp, 42 predicted proteins | sample 7446101 | NCBI WGS metagenome assembly JACCDO01 (sample SAMN15323440, study PRJNA562643) | freshwater metagenome | isolation source: river surface water | place: USA:Blue River Watershed | collected 2017-08-16 | reverse complement strand
GACTGAGGGTCAAAAGCTAAAAAGTTATCGATTAAAGCGTCAGAAATCTGATCCGCTACTTTGTCTGGATGTCCTTCAGAAACACTCTCAGATGTAAATAAATAAGGCATATTCTTTTATTTAGATGAATTTTTAAAGTGCAATATATTTATAAAATATAATTTTATTTTTCAGCAACAATAAAAATTGATTGTGCTATTTTAGTGAAAAAAGTCTTTTCTAAAATTTCACCTAAATAAATAGATGGCTTAATTAAAAATTTTGGAATATTTGGTAAAAGAAAATCTTTTATTTTAACATTACAATTACTAAATCCTGATTTTAAGATTAATTTCTTAATATATTGATCGGTAAATGCCATTTCGTCGGGTTCTAAATTGGCAAATTTTCGAAATAAATTAAACTTGAAAATTAAAAAAATATAAGGATTGTATAAATTAGGCTCAATGAAAATAATTTTTCCGTTTGGTTTTAAAAGTTTGTTTAGACTAATCATTGAATTATCTAAATTATAGTATAAATGATGTAATATTCCATTCCCTATTATATAGTCGTATTTTGAATATTCCATTCCGCCAATAAATGTATTTTCATCGTTAAAATCAACTACTTCGAAAGTTAAATTAGGGTTAATATTATTTTTACGAGCTTCATTTATAAATAAATTAGAAATATCTGTACCTAAAGCTTTGAACCCGGTTTTTTCAACTAAATATTTTAAAGGCTCACCTTTTGCACAACCTATTTCAAGTACATTAATATCAGTGGGTTTATCATATGGTTTATTCATATGTTTAATCATAAAGTCAAATCTCCTTTTAAGTCTAATATCTTGTGCTAATGTATTGACAAAACTTTGATTATAACCTTTTTCATCTTTTATTGAACTCATTATTATTGTTATTTTATAAGATTATTTAATTCTTTATTTGTTTCAATTAATCTTCCCTTAATTATTATATTATCTCTAATAAATTTAGGCCTTGACTTTGTCTCATCTACTACTTTAGAAAGATATTCACCAATAATTGAAATTGCAAAAATATTGATTCCTCCAAAGAACAATATTAATATAATTATAGTAGATATGCCTTGAGGTATATTCGGATGGATTAATTTAGAAAAAACTTGAAAAAGTATTGCTAAAAAAGAAACTCCTGTTAAAAAAATTCCTGTATAACTCATAATTTCTAGTGGTAAATAGCTGAACGAAAAGATCCCTTTTTTTGCCCACCAAATATTTTTTCTTAAATTATTTGTAGTTGTCCCAAACATTCTTTCTGGTCTAATATAATCAATTCCAATTTGCTTAAATCCTACCCAAGCTCTTAGTCCTCTTAAAAATTGCTCTTTCTCAGGTAAAGCAACAAGATGTTCTACAACTTTTTTATCAATTAATGAAAAATCGCCAGCATCCTGAGGTATTGAAATATCAGACATTCTTCTGAATATTTTATAAAATGTTTTATATGAAAAATTCATAAATAAAGAAGCTTCTCGTTTAACTCTTCTTCCGTAGATAACTTTATAGCCTTCTTGCCATTTTTCATAAAATTCTTTAATTAATTCGGGTGGATCTTGTAGGTCACCATCCATTAATACTACTGCATCACCAGTTGAAATTTCCATACCACTAATAAATGCAGCTTGTGATCCAAAGTTTCTAGAGTGTTTAATAGAAATTACATTTAAATCATTTGAGCAAATTTCACCTAATACTGATTCAGAATTGTCAGGTGAATTATCATTAACAAAAATTATCTCATAATTACAACCAATTTCTTTAAATACATTTATTAGTCTCTCATACATTATAGGTATTGCTTCTGCATCTTTGTAACAAGCGATAATTGGAGTGATTTTTAATATATTATTTGGTTTATTATAAAGTGGTATAATTTCAGACAAGTAATTATTCTGTATTTGCCATTGAGCAGTTCTTTCAAAACCTGATTTTATATCAATTTGCGGTTTCCACTTAATTAATTTTTCTGCTTTAGTAAAATTTCCATACCATTCTGAAGTATCCCAATTTCTGTTGTTCATAGTACCCCAAATTGGATCGGCTTTAATATTAAATTGTTCTTTAACAATTTCAGTTAAATCATACAAAGTAGTTTTAACACCAGTTCCAATATTTATAGATTCTCCAAAAATATCATCGCACATAAAATTTGCAGATAATAAAAAAGCATTGATACAATCGTCTATATAAACAAAATCACGTGTGGTATTTGGATTGACTAAAGGTGGGTAGTTATTCTTCAAACCTTCTTCCAATAGTCTTGGAATAAGCCGATCGGGCTCTTCCCAAGGTCCGTATATTGAATATAGTCTTAAATTTAAACATGGTATTTTCTTAATTTTACCATAATAATTTATTAAATATGATGTAGAAATCTTAGAAATAGAATAATGACTATTAGGCAATAGCTTTTCGTCTTCGTCAGGTGATGTGCAATTAAGTCCATATTCGGAACTACTCCCTGCATGGATATAAGCACTAATATTATTTGATTCCTCTAATATATTCAATGTACCTATAAGATTTGTTTCATATATAAGATTTGTGTTCGATTGTTTGCTATACGCGCCATATGCAGACAAATTAAAAATTGTTTGAGGAGATATTTTTTGAAAAATATTTTTAACAGAATTTTTATAAGTGATATCACAATGCAAAATATTTTGTTCTGGTATTTTCATTTTTTTTAATCTCCAAGCTGACTTGGGATTATGCGAAATTCCATAACAGTCTTTTCTATGTTTTAAAATTTCAAATAATAAATTACTACCGACAAAACCACTAGAGCCAAAAATAATTATAGGCCCTTTTAAGGATAAAACTTTTTCTGAAAAATTCATTAATTCAATATTTTATTTATTGTAGACTTAATAGATTGGGGGTCTAAACCTGATTCAGTTTGGTGGAATAACTGATTCCCATAAAGTTTACTTGGATAACCAACTGCATTTAAGGTTTCAAATATTTCAAACTGAATTTTCATACTTACTAATAATCTTAAAAAATATTCTCCTAAACCACCTCTTGAAACATGTTCTTCTACAATTAATACCTTACGTGTTAATTTTATGTTTTCTATTAATTGTTCATCAATATCTAATATTGGTATTGTTAAAACTGTAAATAATGATATATTCTGTGTTTCACCAATTGCTTCAATTACATTATGAACTACTGGACCTAATGCAATGATAGTTAAATCAGGTCTATTTGAATATATTATTTCATTTGTAATTGAAATTACATTTTTTTGGGGATAAGATTTTCCAAGTCCGAGACGAAGGTAAGCTGGCTTTTTTCTTTCTAATATTCTGTCTATACAAAACTCTACATCTTCAGAAAATGCTGGTATAAAACATAACATATTTGGTAATGAACTTAAGCAAGCTATATCTTCTATTGCATGATGTGTTGCTCCCATTATACCATATCCATAACCACCACCATTACCAATAATATACACTGGTAAATTGTGCATACAAGCATCAATTTTAATTTGTTCTAAACATCTAAAAGTTACAAATGGAGCTATACTATATACGAAAGTTTCAAAACCTTTATATGCTAACCCAGATGCAACCCCAAGCATATTTTGTTCTGCAACACCTGTATTTATGAATCTTTCTTGACCAGCTTCTTGTACTTTTTCAAGTGCATTAAAACCCAGGTCACCAGTCAAGAAAACAATTTTCTCACTTTTTTTAAATTCTAGTTGAATTTTTGATGAAAATAAGTTTCTCATTTATATAAATTTTTTAAATCATTTAAAGCAGTTGCATATTGAATATCATTCATTGGTAGATAATGCCATTCAAGTTTATTTTCCATATAACTTACACCTTTACCTTTAATTGTATTAGCAATAATTAACTTTGGTTTATTATTAGTTGAATTTACAGAACTTATTGCATCTAAAATACTACTAATACTATGGCCTTCAATTTCAAGAACTTCGAAACCAATATTTTCCCACTTTTCTTTACATGCTGTATCACCAAGTATATCAATATTATTTCCAAAACCTTGTAATTTATTTTTATCGATGAACAGAATTAAATTGCTTAGTTTATTAGACACCGCAAAGTGAGCGGCCTCCCATGTTGTACCTTCATTAGTCTCTCCATCTGACATTAATACAAATGTTTTTAAACTATTTTTTAATAATTTATTTGATAATGCAATTCCACAAGAAATTGGAAATCCATGACCTAAGGATCCAAGGGCAAATGGGATATTTTGGAATGAATTTGCTGAAGGATGTGCAGAAAGTTTAGTTCCATTTTTGTAAAAGGTATTTAATTCATCATCGCTAATCTCATCAAATATATTTAAGATTGTATACAAGGCACCAGCTGCATGGCCTTTAGAAAGAATAAAATTTTCATTTTCTTTTTTAATTAAGAAAATTGCATATAGAATATCAATACAACTTAAAGAACAAGCGATATGTCCACATTTTGCTCTAAAATATAATTCTAACAACTTGGTTTTATATCCTAATTGGATAACATTATAATCTGTTTTCATTTATTTTCTTTTGTAAATTATTACTGGTTTATTATATGAATAGGGGTATGAATTAATAGGTTTTAAAATTTTAATAATTTGAAATTTTTCTTTTAATTCTTTTTCTATAAAGATAAAACCCTTATTTGTTGAATCGTCACCAATTACTGATAAATTAGGATAATCCGGTGTTTTATAAACAATATCAACTTCATGAATTTTTTTTTCAAATTCTTTCATAAATAATTTAGGATTTTTCTTCGAATGTGAAAATAATGTAACATCAGAAACATAGCCTAAAAATGGTTTATATTTTGCAATTCTTCCCACTATTGATTGTCCACCTAGAACCAAAACAGGTGTTTTATCTTTGATAATATAATTCTCTAATTGTAATGATATTGCACTATTAAATAGAGTTTTATTTTTTTGTATTTGCGAATTTTTATAAGAATTATATTCTTTATCAAGGAAAATGAAATTTGAAAATAAAAATGGAATTAATAAAAGAATATAATTGAATTTAGAAATTTTTAAAAAATTAATTTTAACTAAAAAATATACAACTCCTAAACCAAATAATGTAAAAACATTTGTTTGATATCTTGGAGCATCTGTACCTGTTGGAAAAGTATTAATGATATGAGATAATATTACACATAATAAAATAGATATGAAGTTTTTATTTTCATTTAAAAAAATGATAGTATTAATCTTTTTAGATGAAAATAAAAATGAAGTTATTGATAATGTAATTAAAAAATAAAATAAATTAATAATTGGCAAATTTAATCCTGTAAAATATCCAAAAAAACTTGAAAGAATTCCGCCAAATCTTCTAATAAATTCAATAGGACCTAATGAGTGTGTATGGATATTTAATGGTATATCATATAGCCAATATTTTACTTGGTATGTATAATTTATATTAGGTATATAAAATATATAGCATAAAATTCCTAAAGCTATTATTACACCCAAAGCAAATAAGAAGAAATTGATTAATGTATCTTTCCTATTAAAGTATTTATTATTAAAATTTCTGAAAATTAAAAAAAGGAAAAGTAAAATTGGAAACACTTGTACTTGCCTTCCAGAAAGATTAATAAAAAAAATGAACCCGGCTAAAAATATTAAAAAATACCTGAAATTTTTTTTGATTTGCTCATAATAATTAAACACATACCAAACTAATATTATCGCAACTAATTCTAAGGTATGATGGAATAATGGTTGGCAGATATTTCTGGCTGAGTCAAATGATCTAGATGCTACCGATAAAAATGTTAAAATAGAAGTAAGTAAGGAAATTTTGCTATTTTTTGAAACAAATTTAAATAGAGTATAAATTACTAATGTATAACAACCATAAACCAGACATAGAAGTATATAAACATTCCATGATTCTGAAAAGTTGAATTTATAAATTGGAGAAAAAATATAAGAGAATACAGGCAATCTGTAATCAAAATAATCTTGAAGAAATAAATTGTTTTTACTTATTAAGTATGACAAATCTAAATACCAGGCATTATCAGTACCTGTATTCATATTTATATCAAATAAAAAATAAGTTAAAATAAAAACAACAATTATTAAATAATTAAACTGTGATATTTTTATTTTTTTAACCATGAAACTCATCCATTATAATTTTATCTTTTGGTGAAATACCTTTTCTAAACAAAACATTTTTGAAAGTTATTAGTAAAATTTTCATATCTAAAATAAAGTTTACATTTTTTACATATTCAATATCAAATACAAACTTTTCTTCCCAAGTTATCGCATTCCTACCTCTTATCTGAGCCAAACCAGAAATACCAGGTTTTACATCATGTCTTCTTAATTGTTCATCATTATATCTATCTAAATACTTCATTAAAAGTGGTCTTGGACCAACTAAACTCATATCTCCCTTTAATACATTTATCAGCTGAAGTAACTCGTCTAATGATGCAGATCTAATAAATTTTCCGATTTTAGTTAATCTAATCTCATCAGGTAAAAGAAAACCATTTGCATCAAAAGCATCCTTCATAGTTTTAAATTTTATAATTGTAAATGGTTTGCATTTAAATCCTGGTCTTTTTTGAAAAAAGAAAATGTTTCCATTATTTGCAAATAAAAGTAATAAAATTGTAAATATTATAATTGGGGAAAGAATAATTAATAAAACGAATGATACAAAAAAGTCTCCTAATGGTTTTATAAAGTGTGTATACATTTCTATCTAGTCTTATAAAATATTGAATCTAAACATTTAAAGATTCTATCAAATTCTTCATCAGTTAAATTTGATCCACTCGGTAAACAAAGGCCATTATCAAATAAATTATCCGAAACACCATTAATATAATTTTTTGATGATACAAATACCGGTTGTTGATGCATTGGCTTCCATAATGGCCTTGTTTCAATATTCACTTCTTCCATAGCTAATCTTATTGTCTCTCTATTTATGCCATCATTTAATTTAGGATCAACTAAAATACAAGTAAGCCATCGATTTGAATAATATCCATTTGGTTCTTCTTGAAATTGAATTTGAAATCCTGCATTGTTAAGATTTGTAAAATATTGCTGATACCTTTCAAAGTTTTTTCTTCTTGCTTTAACACGGTCATTTAAGACTTCTAACTGGCCCCTTCCTATACCAGCTAAAACATTAGACATTCTGTAATTATATCCAATATGAGAATGTTGATAATGAGGCGCATTGTCTCTTGCTTGAGTTGCAAGGAAACGAGCCTTTTCAATTAATTCGGCGTTTTCTGATATTAATGCTCCTCCACCTGATGTTGTTATAATTTTATTCCCGTTAAAACTTAAAATGCCAAAATCACCAAAACTTCCACAAGGTTTGTTATCAATATTTGATCCAAGTGCTTCAGCTGAATCTTCAATTACAGGTACGCCATATTCTTTTGCAATTGAAAGAATTTTACTCATATTAGCAGGCATTCCATATAAATGAACTGGAATAATTGCTTTTGGTAATTTGCCATTATGTTTTGCATCCTCTAAAGCATCTTTTAATAATTGAGGATCCATATTCCAAGTTTCAATTTCAGAATCTATAAAAACAGGAATAGCCCCTTGATATGCAATTGGATTAGCTGAAGCTGAAAAAGTAATAGATTGACAAAATACGATGTCATCTGTTTTCACACCTAATAGAATCAATGCTAAGTGGATGGCTGAAGTTCCAGAGGACAATGCAGCTGCATGACTAGTTTTGGTTTGCATTTGAAGTCCTTCCTCGAATGCATTTACATGAGGACCTAAAGGTGCAATCCAATTAGTAGCAAAAGCTTCATTGACATAATGAAGTTCATTATTGCCAATATGAGGTGATGAAAGCCAAATTTTCGAATTCACTTTAAAAAATTTTTATTTTTATAGTAATTTATACATATTTCTGGATATGATTCACTTTTTAGTTTGTTTATTATAATATTATGATCATATAATTGATTTTTTAATGAAATCTGGTTTTTTGTATCATCATAAATTATATATTCTATACAATTAATATAAGTTCTATTTTGACCTACGCTTCCAGTGTTTATTATTTTTTTATCGCCAATTAATCTTGAAAATTGTTGATGTGAATGACCTATTATATAGTCTTGATCAATATTGTCAATTTGTGTATCAAAGAATATATATTTATCTAGTATCGTGTGTTGTATCTTAAAGTTTTTTATTTCTACTGAATCTTCATATTTTTTAATTAATTCAAATTGTGTGAATCGATTATAACAAAAATTAAAAAAAGCTTTTGCGATTTCATTTTTACCATTGTATAATCCGCTTAAAAAATAATTTTCATGATTGCCTTTTAACAAAACTGAATATTTTATTGAATTTAGTAATTTAACACAATCATCACTCCATGGTCCATAATTTACTACATCTCCATGACAAATAAACTGATCGTAATTACCAATTTCTTTTGTAAACATCAATTCCAATGCAGGTAAATTTCCGTGTATGTCACCACAAATTAAATACCTCATTCAAGCATTTTAATTAAACCAGTTTTAAAATCAACCTTAGGCTTCCAATTTAAAATAGAAAATGTTTTTTGGGGATTAAAGCTAAATGATTGTCCTTTCTCTTCCCCTACAAATCTGATTTCACAACCTAATTTATTTGAAAGGATAGTAGCCACTTCTATATTTGTATTTTTAATTCCAGAAGCACCTAAGAAAATTTGATTTTGTGAAATATTAGCAGCACTATAACATATATCAACTGCATCTTCAATGTAAAGATAATCTTGATATCTTGAACCATCACCATTTAAAATAATTTCATGATTTAACTTTGCATTTCGAATTATGGTTGGTAAAAATGAAGAATTCGTAATGCCTGGTCCATATAAATATGTAAGTCTAACAATTGAGTAATTACTATGACTTGTAATAAGAAATTCCCCGGCTAGTTTAAATCTTCCATATAACGAAGGATTATTAAATGACGAGTCTTCGGTAATACTATCTGAATGGAAACCATATACATTGGTACTAGATATATAGACAAATTTAACATTTGGGTATTTATTAATATATCTCTGCAAATCTAAATTGATTTCTATAAGCTGTTTGTGGGTATTTGAATAGTTCCCGCTAAGAAAATATATATAATCAAGATCATAAATCTGACTTAAAAATTCTTCTTTATAAACATAATTAACTTCAGGTAGCTTGTTGTTAATGTTTAAATTAAAAACTGCTATAATTTCTATGTTTTCTGAAAGTAATTTTTTCACTAAGCAAGTGCCAAGAAACCCATTTGCTCCAATGATTGCTGCTCTTTTCATTATTTTTTAAATGGAAAATAATTTGAAGTTGGATTTTCTAATTGTTTATCATTTTTAAGTTTATTGAATTCGAGCTCACTAACGAAAAGGTCTGACCATGCGCGCATCACAACACCTGGTTTTAGTTTAAATTGTTCAATATTTTTATTAAAAAGATAAAAATTTATACATGCGATTACTTCGTTAAATCCAAAAATAAACCGTAATGGTGTTGTTCCACTAAATCTGGAATTTATTTCAAAAATAACTGGCATACCATTTTTTATTCTGAATTGAAAATTACATGGACCTTCTACCCCTAACTTTTCGGAAACGCTTGCAATAAAATTATTATAAATTTCATACTCATTTTTATAATAAGCTCTGTATGTATTTCCATCTCTCAAATCTCTCTTTAATGTTACAACTGCAACACATTTACCTTTAAATACAATACATCCAGAAGTGAATTCACCATCTGTTTCTGTTATATACTCTTGAATTACAAGGTTATTATCATAAGAAGAAATGCGTTCTAAATCTTTTTCATTGTTTACTAATTCTACCCCTTTTGATCTTGCTCCATCAATTGGCTTTGCAATATATGGGTAGTTATTTAATTCTTTTAAGAGCCTTATTCCATCTTGGTCATAAGACATAAATGAAATTGGAAATGGAAAGCCATTTTCTTTTAGAAAATTTGCGGTTGCAAATTTGTCATTTGCAATTTCGATGACATTTGTGTTTGAAACAACAATGATTATCCCATATTTTTCTTCAAGTCTTTTCTTATTAGCCGAGAAAATAGGCAACTCGGTATCAGTACCGATTAAAATAATATCGATTTTTTCAGCAATTATAATTTTTTCTATTGAATTTAAATAGTCGGGGTCCTTAGCCATTTTTATTAAATGAGCTTTATTTCCTAGCCAGTGTCCTGATGATCTATAATCAGGATCAGCGGTATGTATTATAAAATTATTTCTATGTTCATTCAGACTTCTTAATATTCCTTGTCCTAAAACTGCACCTGCACCAGTCACTAAAATATTTTTTATCATAAATTTATTTTATTAACAATTTTATTATATGTTATTTCGGTATTATACTCTTTAATTAAAAATTTAAATGAATTATTTCCCATTTGTGTTCTTACATCCTGATTTAACAATTTAATTACATAATTTGAAAAAGCCTTACAATCAGAAGTCAAACAATTGTATCCAAAATTATTTTCAACAGCAATTTTCCCAATATCAGTTACTGAATCAGTAGCACATATTACTGGTAAATAATTTTGCATATAACTTAGTATCCGTGAAGGGAAATTAGGTATTGTAAATTTGGGATTCAGAAATATTAATCCAACATGCGATAACTTAATTATTTCATCAAATTCAGCTTTGGGTAATTCTTTAATTAATAATGCATTACTAATATTATTATTTTTTATCCAATTACTGAAATTTTGATATTCAGTACCGTCACCAATTATAAGAAAAAATGCTTGACGTATAAATTTACAATATTCTATATTTTTTTTAAGATACTCAATTCCCTGTGGCGCCCCTAGATTTCCACCAAAAATGTAAACTATTTTATCTTTTGGAATACTATATTTTTTATACAAATCAATATTCAAATTTCTCGGGTTTTCTTTAACTTCTATAGTATTTGGATTTATTTCTAATTTATCTATTTCAATTTCTGCATTATTTTCCAATACATATTTGAGATTAGCTGGCGACATACAGCCAATAGAATCTGATATTTTATAAAGTACTTTTTCTTTGTTTCTAAAATATTTATATAAGAATCCGTCAAATTTTAAAAAATTAAGATCAACGGCATTTTGAGGAAAAATATCTTTTAAAAGTAAATAAGTTTTTGCTCTTGATGACTTTTTTATTTTCTTTATAAGATTCGTAAAAGTAATAGGTGGAGTAGAGTATAGAATCAAATCTATATGCTTATAATCTAAATGTTTCTTTATTGCTTTAAAATAAAAATATTCTAGTAAAAGCGTAGTAATCCCTTTTTCTAATATATTAGTTTTTTGAATATTTGGAGTCCATACATTTAATATTGTTACGCCTGCTTCAGTAAATACATTGGTTTTGTTTCTGTATTTTCTTTCTGTTGGACTAACTATAAATAGCTCATGTCCATTATCTCTAAATTTGCGTAACAGATCTTGATAAATCCCTTGGACTTCAATACTATTAATTCTAGCTAATGTTATAAAAAGGACCTTCATTATTCAGACCAAACGACTCTTTTAATATAATCAACATAACTAATAATTATTCTTACTACTTTATCTGAAACATTCGGCATTGAATAATCATATACTTTTCTAAATGATCTATCAACACCTCGTTTTTGTAAATCAAGTTGAGTTAAACCCTGTAAAATTCTGTCAGGATTTAATCCCACCATCATTACTGATGCCTCTTCCATAGCCTCTGGTCTTTCGTGAGCCTGTCTAATATTTAACGCCGGGAAATTCAAAATAGATGATTCTTCCGAAATTGTGCCACTATCTGACAATACTGCTTTTGCATTCATCTGTAAAGCATTATAATCAATAAAGCCTAATGGTTTTAATAGTTGGATATTTTTATGTAATTTAAGTTTATTACCATCTATCATTTTTCTTGTTCTAGGATGAGTGCTTACAATAATAGGATAATCAAATTTCTCTGCAATTAAATTCAGACTTAATAAAAGACTTTTGAAATTTAAATCATTATTTATATTTTCTTCTCTATGTGCAGATACGATAAAATATTTATACTGCTCAATATTTAATCTACTTAAAACATCAGAATCTTTTATAGAATCTATATAATGGTTTAAAACCTCATACATTGGAGAACCAGTCTTGATTATTCTATCAGCCGACAATCCTTCTCGTAGTAGATACTCTCTTGCAATATCACTATACGTTAAATTTATGTCAGAAATATGATCTACAATTTTTCTATTCGTTTCTTCTGGAACTCTTTGATCAAATCATCTATTACCCGCTTCCATATGAAAAATAGGGATATGTCTTTTTTTTGCAGGTATTGCACATAGGCAACTATTTGTATCACCCAATACTAAAAATGCATCAGGTTTAACTTTTTCTAATAGAGGATCTATGTTGATGAGAATATTACCAATAGTTTCTGTTGCTGTTGTTCCAGCAGCATTTAAAAAATAGTCTGGTTTACGAATTTGTAGATCATCAAAAAATATTTGGTATAATTCATAATCATAATTTTGACCTGTATGAACAATGATATGTTCAATAGCTTTTGAATTATCTAAGGCACACATTACCCTAGCTAATCTAATTATTTCAGGTCTAGTCCCTACAACTGTCATTACTTTTAAACGCGTATTCATTTTTTAATTTTTTTATACTTTTTCAAAGTAAGTGTCTGGATCATTTTCATCATAAAACTCATTAATCCAAAACATTGTATATAATTCTTCTTCACCTATGTTTTTAATATTATGTGTATACCATATAGGCATGTCTACATATGCAGGCTCTTCTCCTGACAAATAATAATCAAATACTTCGTTTGATCCAATTTTTCTTAATTGTATTAAAGCTTTACCTTTTATTACTGAGAACCTTTCTATTTTTCTTGTATGAAAATGATTTCCTCTGGTAATTCCTTTTTTTGTGGTAGAAAAAGAAACCTGACCACCAGTTTCAAGCCTAATTATTTCAACAAAATTTCCCCTTTCATCAATATTATTTTTGTACTTAATCGGAAAATGTGTGTTCAAATTAAAGTAAGATCTAAATGTATTAAATAGATTTTTTTCAAACAGATTATTAAAACCAGGAATTTGTCCATTTTCGAAATACTTATTTTTGAACTTAATTAAAAGCTCAAGTATTTCAGAAACTTTACATATGTCAGTATGATAAATTGTAAAATTAGTATTAGTTTCACAATGAAATAAGCCAATAATTCTTTTTACTAGATCATTAATATATATAAGATTAAGCGTAGAATCATTTTCAATTTTCGGAGATTCGTTATTAACTAACTGATGACAAAAAGTAGATATAACTGAATTATAAAATGGAACACCAAATGCTCCAAATACATTTGGTATTATTAATCCATGAAAAATGGCATTAGAATGGCTAGCCCAATCAGCAAATAAATCTCTAGACATTTTTTTGGAATTTCCAAATGTGTTACTTCTCTCTTCTTGAATAGAAGAAGAAAATATAACTTGACCCTTAAACCCTATTCTTTTAAAAGAGTCAACTAATTTTACAGTTAAACCAACATTTGTGTCATAAATAACGCTTTCTTCACTATGGCGATTAAGACCGGCTAAATGAACTAAAATATCACATTTTGAAACAAATAAATCAAGATTAATGCTTTCATCAAACCATTTTCTTTTGAATTCGATTAATTCAAATTTATTTTTATATAATTCTAATGTGCGGCACAAATGCCATCCTATAAAACCATTTGAACCTGTTACGCCAACTTTAATCATAATTAATATGGGTATTGAATAGCGTCTACTTCACCTAAAATATCTCTTCGAATGATTGGAAGCTTTAATAATAATTGTTTCATTCCTTCTACATCTAAAATTGCAGTATTGTGAGAATGGTACTCATTAAGATTTACAATATCAAGCATACCTTCTGAAAAATACTGTTCATAGTTTAAATCCCTATTATCAGCTGGAATTCGATAATACTCTCCCAGATCTTCTGCCTTTATCATATCTTCTCTATTAACAAGAGTTTCATATAATTTCTCTCCATGCCTTGTACCAATAACTTTAATTTCACTTGTTGATTTGTATAGTTCAATTAAGGCCTTTGCTAAAGTACCCACTGTTGCAGACGGTGCTTTTTGTACAAATAAATCACCCTGGTTAGCATGTTCGAAAGCATAGAGAACTAAATCAACTGCGTCTTCTAACGTCATCATAAAACGTGTCATGTTAGGATCAGTTAAAGTTAACGCCTTGTTTTCTTTAATTTGGTCTATAAACAATGGAATAACTGAACCTCTTGAAGCCATTACATTTCCATATCTTGTACCGCAAAATATAGTTTTATTAGAATCTAATATTCTTGATTTTGCTACCATAACTTTTTCCATAAGGGCCTTTGACATTCCCATTGCATTAATTGGATATGCTGCTTTATCCGTACTTAAAACCACTACTTTTTTCACATCACACTCTTGAGCAACAGTTAAAACATTGTCTGTTCCTATTATATTAGTCTTTACCGCTTCTAATGGGAAAAATTCACAAGATGGAACTTGCTTAAGCGCTGCAGCATGAAAAATATAATCTACTCCATTTATTGCTGGAACTAAACTATCTCGGTCGCGCACGTCTCCAATATAGAATTTTACTTTATTATTATTAACTCTTTTTCTAAGGTCATCTTGTTTTTTTTCATCACGACTAAAAATTCTAATCTCTTCATATAGATTCGTATTTATGAAACGATTTAATACAGCATTCCCAAAGGAACCAGTTCCGCCGGTAATAAGTAACTTCAACGACATATAAGTCAAATTTTTGATAAAGTAATTAAAATTTCAAAATAACTCCCCCCCATGAATAACCAACCCCAAATCCTGCTAATAAAACATTCATATTTTTAGAAATCCTATTATTTTTAATTGCTTCTTTTAATGCAATTGGAATAGTTGAAGAAACTGTATTTCCACAATCCTCAAGATGTATGTAAAATTTATCTTCGTCTATTTCAATTTTTTTTCTAAGATGTTCAAGCATGTATTTATTTGCTTGATGAAAAACAAATAAATCTATATTTTCTAATTGAAAGCTATTTTTAAGTAATGTCTCGAATACTAATTTTGGTACCGCTTTTGATGTAAACGAAAATATTTCTGGTCCATTCATAAATAAAAATGATTTATTATTTTTATTTTCAATACTTTTTGGAAACCTAGAACCACCTTCTTCAATAATTAAATTTTTTGCACCACTTCCATCAGTGCCTAAACTAAAATCTAAAATTTCAGCAAAACCCTCATTAGATAAAATTGTAGCGGTTGAACCGTCGCCGAAAATTGTCTTATTAGATTTATCCGAAGGTTTAATATACTTTGAATATGTTTCAGATGTAATAAATAAGATATTTTTTGCAATACCTGCAGATATTAAACCTTTAGCCAATGCTAACCCGTAAATATATCCAGAACATCCAAGATTAAAATCAAGTGCCCCAGCACTCTTTGGGATTCCTAGTTTATCTTGAATAATACAAGCAGTAGTTGGAAGTATATAATCAGGACTTTGTGTACAATATAAAATAAAATCTATTGAGTCCGGTTTAATAGAATTATTCTCAAATAACTGCTCTGCAACTTTAATACCCATGTCTGAAGCAAACTCGGTTTTTCCAGCTATATGTCTATTTTTAATTCCAGTTTTAGACATTATTTTATCAATTGCCCAATCGGGATGTAATATATTTATATCTTCATTAGATAATGTATCAATGGGTAGATAATAATTCAATGCCTTTATAAAAGTTTTCATAATATTTAGTTATTTAATAAATAACCACCATCTATTTGGATATTTGCTCCAGTAATCCATTTTGATTTATCTGAAAGCAAGAATTCAACCAAATTTGCTATGTCTTCTGTTTCACCTATACCAAGTGGATATCTAGATGAAATATCTGACATTTGACTTTCAGTCGTTACTTTTGAATTTGTAATTAAATTAGTTTTAACTACTCCGGGAGAAATAACATTTACTCTAATATTTAAACTAGACAATTCAGACGCTAGAACTTTTGCATAGCTATTAATTGCACCTTTAGATGCAGCATATAAAGAGGTTCCGACTACACCAACCTTGGCAGCAATAGATGAAATAAAAATAATAGATGCGTTTTTAGATATCTTTTTTGCTTTTAATAAATGTTGCACTAGAAGTATATTTGAAAATACATTAGTGTCAAATACTTTATTAATTTTATTTTGATTGATATTCTTGGCTAGCGTATAATCAATAATTCCAGCATTTAAAATCAATCCATCTAGATTATCAAGTTTATCAACTAAGTTTTGAATTTCAGAAAATTGGCATAAGTCTACAGAATAATAATTAATGAAATTGGGATTTTCTTTTCTAAATTTATTGGATAAATCTTTTAAGATCTCTTCATTTCTGCCACTTATTGTTAAACTTGCTTTCAATGTATTTAACTTAATTCCGATATCTAGACCTATTCCAGATGAGGCTCCAGTTAAAAATATGTTCTTTTTTTGAAAAAAATTACTATTCATTTTTATGTAAATTATTCTCAGCAAAATTTATAAGATCACTTACGTATACTGATTTTTCAATTTCATTGGGAGTAATATTTGTTTTAAATTCTTCTTCACACATAACTATTAAAGATAATATTATTAATGAACTCCACTCTTCTAAATCTTTAAATTTCGTATCAAATTGAATTAATGAATAATCAGTTTCATCAAATAAGTTTCTAAATTGTTCTAAAAAGAGATTTTTGTTTATCATAAATATTAATTTTTGAATATTTCTAAAAGGTCATTAATTTTATTTTCTACAATTAATTTGGCAGAATTTAAATTGTTTTCGTAACTATATTCTAAAGCTTGACAAATTGAAAATGTATCTAATGGATCAAACACTTTGCTTGGAATTATAATCTCATTTACAAAATCACAATCTGAGGCAATAACTGGTAAATTATTTTGGGCAGCTTCAATCAATCCTAAACCAAAACTTTCAAAAAGACTTGGAAATAATACAAAATCAACAGTAGAATAGATACTTTCAATATCATTTTTACATAATAAACCAAGATTGTGGATTGGTATTCCTTTTAAATTATATTTTTCTATTTCATTGATAATCTTAGAATATTCATTTGCAATTGTAACTTTTAACTCAATATTTTTTTTGTTGAAACTAAATTTTTCAAAGGCCTCAAAAAGTCTTAGATGATTTTTATAACTTTCTCCATTACTAACGTAGATATATGTTATTGTATTTTTAGTAAGATTACTATTGTTAACTGTCTTATTAATTTCATCATTATAAAATGGTATTGATAAAATTTTGTCATATGATATATTCCATTTTAAAGCTAGTTTACTTTTTACTAAATTAGTTTGCACGATCCAGAAGTCAGTATTTTTTTTTACACGTTTGATATAAAATTCCTTCAAGTAAATTTTTAAAGAAATAAATAAATTTACATGTTTTCTCTTCTCAAGATACAGTACATTATGTAAATATGTATAAACGGGTATATTAAGTTTTATAGGTGGTGGAACATTGCCAAATGCAAAAATTTTTTTAAATTTTTCACTATTTAATTTATAATAATTTATTCTCGAATGTTCTCCTGCTTTGATATATATAGGTGGAATTACAAATTGATCAGAATCGTATGAATTAGAAATTCTGTCATCAAAAAGGAATTGAATGTTTAATCTTAATTTATTAACTCTTTCAACTAATAAATCCAATAAAACCTTGCCTCCACCATTATTAACGTATATGCAATCAAATAAAATCATTAAGCTTTAAATTTATTTCTAACTTTAATTCTTTTTTTTATATATAAGAAATCCATTATTCCAGAAAGTTGAAATAATACCAAATGCATTGGATAGGATGTTTCTATATTTGTTCTATTTAAATTATATCTATCAGATTTACGATTGATTATTTTATTATTAGTGGCAAAAGAAAAATGATACTCTGATTCTTTTATTTTATTATAAGCAATTTTAGTATAATGGTTTAACTCTCCTCCTACCCAGCAAAAGGTAGTGATTTTTTTTTTGATAATTTTTTCTAATTCTAATTTTGAATCTTTGATTTCGAAATTTAATTTTTTTTCTGAATCATTATCGGTAAATCTATAATGAGTAAAAGTATGTGAAACAATTATATGATTTTTTGAAATTTTAGAAAGTTCAGTTGAATTTATTCCATATCTATTGTCTAAATAATCTTCTTTGTAGATTATTGAATTTAATTTGGCAAAATCTTGGCTAGGATTTAAAATAAAACCGGCTGGAACGCAAAACCAACCAGAGAAATTATATTTTTCTAAAATATTTATTGCATTATCATAATTAGTACGCAAACCGTCATCGAATGTAATTATAATTCCGGGTTTAGAAACAATTATGGAACTTCCTGTTTCAAAAAAATTTTTCAAATAATAATAGTCTACATTTTCAAAATGTTTTTTAAAAAATTTAATCTGCCTTTCAAAATTTTCTAAATCTTTGTATGGAGTACAGTGATAATTAACTGCGCGCAATTTTCCTTTTCTGTGAATTATTTTAAAAAGAATAAAGCTTATTCCTAAATAGTAACATAATAATGATAATATATTTTTCATTTAAAAAGTGTCGAAGTCGAAATAAGTAAATTTCATATTTTTTAAGGAGTATCCATTTTCAAAACTTCTATATCCAATTGGCAAACCAATTTTTGGCTGTTTAATTTTAGAAAGTTTGATGTCAAGTAAAGTATTGGGACTTACATAAAAATTAATCTTTGAATTAAATGTAAAAAAAGCTAATAGTTTTAATTTAAATAAAATTGGACTAAATTTAGTACATGTGTTGATATCAATGTCTCCGACACAAATTCTACTATTAAATTTAAGAACTAAATTTATATTGTTAAGTTTAAATAATTTATTCTCTTTTTTTTGCATTTTATAATTCCAAAATTGCTCATCTCTTACTATACCGTCTTGAGAATAATTTCTAATTGAACCTTCAAAATTTTCTCCTTTTTCTAAGAAAGATAAAATAAAGTTTAACCAACGGTTATATATAAAATTCAAATATTTATTTTTTAAAGAAAAATATGCGAGTGGTATTGTTGGAATATTAAAGGAATAATTATGTATATTTTCATTAAATTCCCAATATAATTTTTTTTTAAAACCCGGAAATGATGATTTTGATGGGAATCCAAATACACCACTAATTTGAAAATTTTTACAAAGTTCATATGTTAACTCGGCTGAAGAAATAAAAAGACCTTTTCCAATATGTTCACTGTGAGTCATTGTATCCCCTGACTGAGAAATAAGTATTTTGGTATCATTAATATAAGCAAACACCGGATATACACCATAATAGGAACAAGGTATAGTTTTATTATAATATCCAATATAGCCGATAAAATTAATCGGGCTGTAAAAAGTATTTAATTTTTCATATAATTGTTGATACGATATTTTAATTCCAAACGCGTTACTATAAACAGGAATTAAATCGGATATTAATTCGTTAGATATTTTTTTGAAGGTGTAATTATTCATTTTTATATTACAATAAAGTAATTAAAAAAGTTTATTATTTAATTCATTCAAGAAATTTTTTGTTACATTCTTCCAGCTATTTTGAAAACAGAAATTTCTTGCGTCTAGGTTGAATTTTGTAAAATAATGCTCATCATATTGGCTGATATTAGAAGTTATTTTCCTTAATGAACTTAAATCATTTGTATTATAAAAAAATAAAAAATTATCGTACTTGTTGCTGATTCCTGGCGATTTGGTACTAATAATGGGCTTTCCGTATCTTAAATATTCTAAAATTTTTGATGGAAATGTATTTTGAATAGCTTCTTCATTTAAACTTCTTGGATTAACAAAAATCCAAGCGTTATTCATTGCTTCTTCTAGTGTTTCATCTTTAACAAAACCAAATAATTTTATATTATTGTTTTGTTCAGATAAAAGTTTTAAAGATTTATTATCCCCCTTTCCATATATATGTAATTCAATATTTCTATCGTTCATTTCATTAAATAATTCAGCAAATTCTACGATACCAGTCAATTTTGTAATATTTCCTGAATATAAAATTATTTTTTTTTCTACATTTATGATACTTGTGTTTTTAAAATCAGAAATACCACCTTGCATAAATATTTTATTTCCCTTTTCTAATTTAAATGAATTATATGAAAGATGTATTCCAAGGTCTGGTTTTCCACTCATATTTCCATCTGCTAAAATCAGTGCCCACTTTTTTTTTAAGATATTTTTTATAAATGTGCCTAAATAAATGTGTCTCCTAAAAGGATTGTAAGTAATTAATAAATCAAATGGGATTCTTTTTTTTAAAATTGTAAATATTAGACTAAAACCTAACGATAATTCTCTAAAAATTGGAATATTTAAATATCTAACAGTAATTGTGTTCATGATTTCTGGTAAATCATTTGGAAGTAGTTGAGGGCGAAATTTTCCCTTAGGCCAATATGAGTCTGGTAAATATGTTATACAACTGACATTAATACCGTTTTCGATCAGTGCATTTATGAATCTTAATTGCCAATTATTTGCAGCAGCACTAACTACTTTATAATTGCCAACTTTTTTTGAATTAATTATGACACCAATCCACAAAATATTTTTCATTAAAAAGAGTTGTAAATAAATTTTTAATATTGAGAAAATGATTAAGTTAAATATGTATGATTTTTAACCTATTTATAATACTTTGATTTCTTATGAATGATAATAAGATTATTGTCAATATAAAAAATTTGAAATTAATTATTAAAGTCGCTCCATATGATATTAATAAAAAGCTATAAAAATATTTAAAATTTCTAGGTGTTTTTAGGAATTCATAAAATAAAAAAATAATCATAGAAAATAAACCGAATACACCAAAATTATGCAATATATCACCGATATCATAATCAAATTGAATATCAAAAGATAGAAAGCCAAAAATATAATTCGTTATTAAATTGAAATTAAAATTATTAAGGTAATTAAATAAAATTTCATGTTTTACTCCCATCGAATCTGTAGCCTTATCAGTTTGATTGAAAATTTCAAGCAGTCGTGTGTTAACTCCAATAATAAATAAAATAATTGTAAATAATGGAATAGTAATATAATAAAATAGACGTTGATTCAAATAATTCTTAAAATAGAAAAGCATTATTATTATCGTAACTACAAATGCGGTTCTGCTTCCACTTCCAATTATCATAATGAATGCCAATAACAGGATAAAATAATCCCACAAAGTATATTTATTATTAGATTTTGCAATTAAATATATTATAACTAAAATGGTTAAGTTCTGACCTAATAAATTTGGATTATAATATATTGAACCTAATCTTTGAGATAATATATCATTTACATTGTCACTATATGAAATTGTCCCATCATATAATATCTCCCATGAATTTCCTTCAGCGGGATAATAATTAAGAATAAAATTTTGAAAAAATCCTATACCAAATAAATTACCAATGAAGAATAAAAATAAATAAAGAACAATTATCTTCAATGCTTGTATTGAGATGTGATTTGAATTAAAATTTATTGGGAAAAGTGCAAAGCCAATAAATAGCTCAAAAATTCTAATACCAGACTTAAGGTTTATATTATAAAAGTTTAGTGACAATGCAATTAAAATAGAAATTAAAATTAAAATTTGTGGAAGTGTAAATAATTTAGTACCGTAACATATTAAAACAATTACAAATAAAGTTAAAATTAATATTAGTGCGGGTGTGTTATTATTTAAAAGAAAAACGGATAACAATAAGGTATTAAGAATAAAATATTTCATTTCTGTTATTGTATAAACTTTTTTTCTTTTTTTAATTTTTTAAAAACTTCAACATTTCTGTAATTTATAATTTTAGCAGGATTACCAGCAACTACTGCATAATCGGGGATGTTTTTTGTTACAACTGAACATGCAGCTATGACAGCACCTTCTCCAATGTGGACACCTGGTAAAATTGTAACATTTGATCCGCACCAAACAAAATCATCAATTATAACTGGTTTTTCAATATCTATATATCCATAAGGAATATAATCAGTACTACGGTAATCGTGGTTTGACGTAAGTATCGATAACCCTCTACCAGTATGGAAATGTTTATTAATAACTACTTTGCCAGAACATTCAATATAAGTATTAGATTTTAAATGACTAGTATTATCAATAGTAAAGTAATTACATGGATTCGGTTTATTACATTCAATTATAAGACCTCCATCTCCTTGTATAATAAAGTTTATTTTGCATTTGAATTTAATTGATAATCTTGCAATGTTAATTTTAATTCTAATAATACTGAATAATTTATAAATAGAGTCTAAATTTAGAATTAAAAAAAAATTAATAAATATAAATTTAAATAAATTCTTTAACACTTAGAAAAGTTTTAAATGAAAGAAAAATAAATGAAATTAAGGTAGCTATTGCAGGAATATAGAATGAGTAATTAATAAAGAAATTAATCAAGATAAATAAAACAGCAGCTTCCCAAATAATACGTGATTTTAATCTATTTTTTTTAAAATACTCTAAAACCATTACAAGTAAACCATAAATTGAAAAAAATGATTGACTTATTATCGCAAAAAATATTAAATATCGACTATTTGAATATTTAAAATTTGGAAATCTATTGAAAATAAATAAAATCATTAAACCAATTAATATACTAAGTAAAATAATCAAAATAACATATTTTAAAATTTTATCTCTATATTTAATAATATTACCATTTAAATATAATTCATTGTAAATTAAAGGTCTAATTGACTTCTGTAAGCTCTGTGAAAGAATTACAATTATGCCCGACATGCTTGCGGCAAATGTGTAATAACCTACAACTTGATAGTCATATTTATGTAATAGAATGTACTTATCAAATTGATTTAAAATCCAACCAGGAATAACTGCTAATAATAAAGGAAAACCAAATTTTAGAAAATAATAAAAAATATTTTTATCATAATTAAAAGAAAATTTTGTGAAAATATCACTTACAAAAAATAATCTTAATATCACTAAAAATAATTCAGTTAGAATTATTGCAAATGCTCTATATTCCCATGTTTTTTCAACATAAATTAATAGTATGAAAGATAATAGAAGTAATAAAATTGAATTTGAAAGATTTAATATTCCAAATAATATAGAATTTCTTTTTTGCAGTAATTCATTATTATGAACACTTGATAGCCATTGTAAAAAACCAATAATTAGTGAGAATAGTACTAATTTAAAGTAAAAAAAATTAAATAAAGATATGGAAGATAAAAAAAGAAAAATCAAAAATAAACAAAATACAAAACTTATGTAGTTATTTCTAAATTTGATATATGAAATATCATCTAATTCAATAATTTTAATTGCCTGTAATGAATCGGTTGAAAATGATATTAATGATGGCATGAAATATACAATAGTCATTAATAATCCAAATTTTCCAAATTCCTCGGGTGTTAGGTATTTAGCGAGTAAAATTATTGTGCATACTGAAATTATTGCATTTGAAACTGAAAAAAATAAATAATTAATAAAATGATTGTATTTGAAATTAATTTTGATTTGCTTATACATTTTTTAATTAATTGGGAAGCTTTTTAAATAATTTATCATTTTATTTGATATTGTTGGGAATATTATATTAGGATATTTATCAATTAAAAAAATTATATTATCAGTATAATCACTTAATTCAATCAAACTTGTGGACATAAATGATACAAGAAATTTTGGATGAGTGCTTTTAACTATTTCTTCAGTAGAATGGTGTGTTTCAAAATGAACAATTTTTATATCTACAAATAATTTTCTTATTGCATTTTTTTCAAAATCAGTATCACGAGGGTGAAAACAAAAGATCATTTTTTCGCATTTATAGATTTCGAGAAACTCACATAATGCAATTTTTAAAATTTTAAAATAACTACTTCCAATTTCTAAATTATGAGGTGAATTTGCGAAAATTGCTATTTTATTATTTATATTTTTGTGCGGATTGTAAATACTTTTTTTACTAAATTCAATTTTGGTTATATTTCTACATAAATCATAGTTACTTGTCACTATTGCATTTGTATATACATAATCTTTAATTCTATATACTGGAATATTGTACTGAAAATTCATTTGTACATTTTTCAATTTTATAAATAATTTTAAAAAAAAGAAAAAAAACGTGTTTAAGAGAAATATATGAAAATATTTAATTGTGTAATTATTTCTATCAATTGTTAAATATAAAGGACTAAAAGTGCCATCTTCTAGTAATATGATTTTCGCACCTTTCTTAAAAAAAAAATCTATAATTTTTAAATTCAGGAAATCTTGTTCAGATGAAACATACAATATATCAACTTGTGGATTTATGTTAAAAGAACTTGTTATTTTTGTGAACTTTTTATTAAAATTTTTAATTTTAAAGATATCATAGTACGTATGAATAGGGTTAGTAAAAATTATACTCTTATAGTCTTCTATAATTTTTGTATCAATGTTGTGAACGTTTACTAATAAAATACTTTTATCTAATTCTTTATTTAGGTGTTTAATTATGTAATTAAAATGAAACTTATTATTTATTAGAAAATAATTCATTATTTACCAGGCAGTTCTCCCCCCATCAGCAGCAATAACTGCACCATTAATATAGGAAGATGCATTACTTAAGAGAAAAATTAAAATTCCATGATATTCATTTTGTCTTGCCATTCTGTTCATTGGAATTCTTTTAATTAATTCCGATACGAATAGGGGGTCTTGATTATTCTCAACACCACCAGGGCAAATAGCATTACATCTTACATTTTTTTCTGCCCAATAAGTAGACATGTATCTTGTTATACCAATTATTCCAGTCTTAACAACTGAATAAGTGATTGGCTTAACCGGTTGCATTGATTCATTCAAACCATTAATTCTGTAGAGCCTTTGATCAGGTCCAATTAAACCTAGATCTGAAGAAATATTAATTATACTGCCGCCATTAGTGTTTTTTGAAATTTCATGTCCATAATGTTTAATACATAAAAAAGTGCCTTTTAAAGCAACATCAATATCATTATTCCATACTGTAACCGGGAAATTTTCTAGTCTAGAAAAATTCACTTCTAATGAACTTTCTACTTTAGGATTGTTGGCAGCATTATTTACCAAACCATCTATCTTCCCATACTTTTGAATAATATTTCTACAGTTTATCATTACTTGATTTTCGTCAGTAATATCAACTGCGAAACCTGATAAATTTAGACTTATTTTACTTGTTAATTCTTCTACTTGTTTGTCTAATATATCTTGATTTAAATCGAGCAAAATTGGGGTTCCCCCTGCATTAATTATAGCTTTAACATGCTCTCGGCCAAGTAAGCCAGATGCTCCAGTTACTATTATTGTTTTCCCTTTCAATGAAAATAATTCCATAAATTAAAAATTTGTAGTTTGTCCCCCATCTATAACAAAACACGATCCTGTGATAAATGACGCTCTAAATGAGCTTAAAAATAAAACAAAATCACTGACCTCATTAGGTAATCCAAAACGTTTTAGAGGAACTTTTTCATTTAACATTTGATTTACTAACTCTGGGTTTTGTTTCATTTTATTATCCCAGACACCATTTTCGACCCATATGTTACCTGGGGCTACCACATTCACTCTTACACTTGGAGCTAATTTATGAGATAGCGCTTTAGCAAAAGCTATTAATGCTGACTTTGCAGTTGAATAACTAATTGGAGCACCTAAATATTCTATGCCAGCTATTGAAGAAATAAATGTGATTGATCCTTTAGATTCGGAAATTTTTTTAAAAAAAACTCTTGTAGAATTCAATGCACTAATAAAATTTGTATCCCAAGATACATTCCAATCTTCTTTTTTGGGGACAGCATCTGATACACCACTTCCATTTCCTACATTTGAAATCAAAATATCAATTTTATTATTTGAATTTTGCAAAATTTTGGAATAAGTAAAAAGAAGCGATTCTTCAATAGTAACATCTGATTGATAAAAGAATACATTTAAAGGATACTTATGTTCTAATTCTATTTGTAACTTATTATTTATATTTCTAGAAATTATATGGACAAATGCTCCTTCTAAAAGAAAATTTTTAGCAATTGACAACCCAATTCCATTGGTACCTCCGATTACTACGACTTGTGAATCAGTTAATTCTAGATTCATAATGCTTTATTTTTCTGCATATCCAATTAACATTAATTCTCTAGACCATCTAAGAAATTTATTTTTTGTTCTTACAGGTATAAATGGGGAAATTAACTTACAAAATACATTGATAATTGGATACCTCCAAACAATTGGAAGTTGTCTAAACTTATAAACCTTGATGTTGTTGTAATCAGTTATTTTATATATATCCGACAATGATACACTTGTAAATGGAGTCCTATGTGTAAAATCATCAAAGTATGTTTTATAATTAGACTCCCAATCTGGTATTAAACATATAATTTTACCCCCTGGTTTTAAAACTCTTCTAGCTTCTTCTAAAAATCTATCAGGATTTCTTAAGTGCTCCATTAATGATTTATTGTATATAATATCGAAATGATTATCTGGAAAGGGCCATGTGTCATTTTCTAAATCAACTTTCTTTTTTACTTCAACATCAGGACACATTGTGCCAGAATACTCACTTAAATCTATTCCATAACAATCCAAGCCAAGTTTATTGAATTCCTCCAAAAATTCTCCTCTACCACAACCAGGTTCTAAAAATTTTTGACCTTTCTGCATTTGAAATGTGTGGAACAAATAAGAACATAGTTTACCTGGATATGTTGTCTGTGGATGCGACTTTGAGTCGTACACAACTTTTAAATAGTCTGCCATTATTTTATGATTTTAATTCTTGAACAATTTCTAAAATATTACCCTCCATATCATAACAATAGGCAACTTTTACTTTACCATCTGGAGAGATTTGATATTTGTTTTTAACTGATCCGCCTGATAAACAAATATATTCAATTGCTTTTTCAATATCCCTTACAGTCAATGCAATATGTGAGCATCCTAACCTGTAGGATAATTGTACTTCACCATTTATATGTGATGTATCAATATGAGAATGGTATTGAAGTAATTCAATTAGTGAACCATCTGGTAAAGAAAGTTTTGCCCATTCTAATTTAACATTATTCAAACCCACTAGCTTATCTATATAATCACCTTCTTCTAGGATTCTAGATATTAATTTTAGCCCAAAACCTTGGTAAAAATTTATAGCCCTTTCTAAATTCAGTACTACAAATCCTGTATGCCTAGTATTAAGAAGCATATAATTCATTTATACTTTCTTCTACTGCTGTTGAAAATACTTCAATCCCTTCTAAAAGTTGCTCTTCATTTATAACTAAAGGTGGTGCTAGTTTTATTGATTCCCTTCCAGTATGAACGACAAGTAAACCAGTTTGTAAACATTTTTCACTAATCAAATCACAAAGTGAGCTTAAAGGATTTCTATTTGAATCGGTGAAAATTACAGCTGCCAGTAATCCAATGCCTTGTACTGATGAAATGTAATTAGGAAATTTATTTTGCAATAAACGTAGTTGCTCATGAAAAACTAAACCTAGATTTTTTGAATTTTGAATCAACCCGTCTTCAATTAATGCTTGCATATTTGCTAAGCCTGCTGCACAAACTAATGGATTTGCTGAATGTGTAGAACTCATTGATCCAATTCCTGGTAAATCCATGATCTCTTTTCTTCCTAACACTACTGCTAATGGTAAACTTGAACTAGCCCCTTTACCACATGCAAGTAAATCAGGTTCAACTTCATAGTTCATATAACCAAAAAGCTCACCAGTTCTTCCAAAACCTGCTTGCATTTCGTCAAAAGTTAATAGCAAATCATTTTCTTTAGCAAATAGTGCAACTTCTTGAACAAATTCTTTTGGATAGAAAACTGCACCCCAACCCTGAAATGTTTCCATCATAATTCCACATAAGTCTGTTTTAGGATCTATATTGCTTTTCTCAATCAATTCCTTTATACTGTCTCTAAAATATTTTCTTGGATTCTTAATTGCGTCAGATCTCCATGGATATGGAAATGAAAGATGATAAATATTTGGATCTAAATAGCCAATCCACTCTTTTTGACTCGGATTCCATCCCATCATTTGCGCACCCAAAGTCCTACCATGCCAATTACCTTCGAAACATATAATACCACCTTTCTTTTTACCAAGTTTAATGCCATTTAATCTCATTAATTTTAAAGTTGCTTCAGTAGCCTCAGTACCAGCTGATAACAAAAATGCTTTTTCAAATTGATTCGGAGTGTTACTTATTAAATAGTTTAAATATTCAAATCGCTCAGGTGATGTGAATGTATAAGTGTGTAATAGAGGCTTATTAATTACCTTATTTAAAGCTTCTACAATTCTCTTATTACCATGTCCTGCATTTGTGACAAAAATTGTACTCGAAAAATCCAACCATTTATTTCCCCATGCGTCATAAACTTGCACACCTTCTGCTCGATCCCATATTATTGGTAATTGACCATGCATTGAGTGCGACTCGGTTTCATAAACCCTCTCTAAAATGGGCAAGCTTTCTGGAACTGGGATTTTAGTAACAATTGATCTATATTTAGTTTTTATATTTGTGACCTCTTTAGGTGTATGAGAAAATCCTAATCCTGACATAAAATTTATTTTTTATTATTATGAAAATTTAAAATCGAAGACCCTTCTTTTTGAATTTGAAATTCAAGATATTCGAAATCATCCAATGTATCTACTTCAACACAAAATGGAGATTCGAAGACCAGCATTTTATCCCCATGAAGCGTGCCTGTTTCTAATATTATAGAACTTTTTAAAATATCAATATAACCATCCGGAATATATACAGAAGGGAAAGATTGCCTTGGTAGATTAACCTTTTCTGGTGTCAAATCATCTCTTAAACCCTTGAAAAAGCTATTTTCATCTTTTAAGAACCATTTATATGGTGATTCAGGTGCCGAATGCCCAGATCTTAATGAAGTTGCTTTGCTTTTATTTAAATCAAATAGTTTTACAGCTTCTTCCATAATTTTAGGATCACGTAGTGGAGTAGTCGGTCTTAAGTGCAACAAATATTCTGGTGTAATATTTTCTTGTTCCTGAAACCATTTTAAAGCATGTAAAAATAAATCATAGTCTGTTGATTTATCATCTGAAATTTCACTTGGTCTAAGAAATGGAACTTCCGCTCCATACTCTTTTGCAATTTCTGCATATTCAATTGAATCAGTTGAAACAATTACCCGAGAAACACTTGGCATCATCTTAGCAGCTGTAATGCTAAATGCGAATAAGGGGATGCCTCCTAGTATTTTAATGTTTTTTCCAGGAACACCTTTTGAACCAGACCTAGCTGGAATAATTGCGATCATATTCTTTTTCTAATTTTGATTTAAACCAGTTAAACTGTTTTTTAAAAATTTCTACCCCATTTTCATCTCTGTATACCTGCATAACAATTGGTCCCTTAAAATTAATAGTAGATAAAACTTCAAAAAATGAAGTAAAATTAGCATTTCCTTTACCTAATTCAACAGAACCTCCTCCTAACAAACGATCTTTTATGTGTATATCACTTATTCTATCTCCATACAATTTGAATTCTTCAAAAATATCAAACCCCAATGACGCACTATTACCAATATCATAATTTACTTTTACAATATCAGCATTAAATTTATTTAGTAAATTTAGAAATGGGATTGGAGCCAAATCTGTTTCTAATGCTAAATTAATGTTTAGCTTAGTAGCTAACTCAATGGGTTGATGTAAATTTTCAAGTAATCTCTTTTGATCTGTAGTACCTCTGAGTGTAGATTGATCAACACATGGTATCACAATATCAGTAATACCCAGTTTTGCAGCATTGTTAATCAATTTTAAGAGAATCTCTATACTAGTTTTAGCTACAATTTTATTCTCAGAATGTAAAGGTGCTTCCATAAAAATATCTGCACAAATTGACCTAACTCCTATGCCAGATTTTTGAATAATATCAGAAATTTCTGAAATACCAAAATTTGACATTAATGGATTCAATTGATAATCATTATAATCAAGAATAAACTCAATATAGTTTACACCTACATTTTTTGCTATATTAAACTCTTCTTGCCAATATCCCAATGGATGAGCTTGATATCTATTATTGTATTTTGGCAATAATCTGCCTTGCATTATACCAAATTCTTTAATCATTTTTTTTAAAAAAATTTTCTTCAATTAGAAAACATAAAATGTGTCCTAACATAATATGAACTTCTTGTATTTTTTCAGTACTTGAACTAGGCACAATTATACATTCACAAAGACTTGACATTTTACCTCCTGTACCGCCAGTAAATGCAAGTGTTTTAATTTTCTTTTCTTTGGCTGCATTTATTGCTTCAATAACATTTAGACTGTTGCCACTGGTACTAATAGGTATGAATATATCATTAGAATTACCTAATGCAATAATTTCTCTTTTAAAAACTTGATCATATCCATAATCATTTCCGATTGCACTCATATTTGAACTGTTGGTTCCTAATGCAATAGATGCTAAAGGTGATCTATCAAATCTTAATCTTGAAATAAACTCAGCTGCTAAATGCTGCGAGTCCGCAAAACTGCCACCATTACCGCAAAAAATAATTTTACCTCCAGATTTTAATGAGATTAAACAATTATTTACTAGTAAATTTAATTGTTCAATTATTGAATTATTGTTTAAAACACTTGTCTTAACTTCTATTGATCTCTGAATTTCGTTTCTAATTAAATCTTTCATTTATAATAAATTTTCAAGTTTTTCTAATGCAATCCAAAATCCTTCGCCATTATTTTTATGCCCTTGCCAGATTTCTGGAATAAAACTTGCACTTGGACAGCCTTCGTTTAATATCTTACCTAATTTTATAAAATCAATCTCACCTTCCCCTATTTGAAGGCCTTCACCATTTACACCTTTTGCATCACCCATATGTATATGTGCTGTAAATGGTGCTATTTTTTTTGAAAATTCATAAAAATCTTGTCCAAAATGGTTACAAGTCAACATTGTATGGGAAACATCAAAACACATTCTTATACCATACTCTTCGCAATATTTAACGATTTCATCTACATGAACAAAAATATTTTGATATCTCTGACCACCAAAATGCCATGGAAATGGTGCCATGGTTTGGGGTATGATTTCTACTCCATCTGTATCTAATCTTTTTAAGCTTTCGAAGAATTGTTTATAATATGATGGTTTAATTTCTTCTGGAAAAGGAGCGTCCATACTAAAACCACCGATATTTGCAACTATTTGTGGTTTTGTTTCTTTTGGAAAATACTTTTTTAATTTACGAGTAATATCAATAACTTTTTGTGTTTCAGTCATTGACACTTTTCTATACTCATGATTAGGAGTAGCTAAATCCATTAAATGACTTTCCTTAAATAATTCTGGAGCATGAACAACAAAACCACAATCATAGGTTCCAGTCAAATATTTTTCAATGTCTAATTCCATATCTGAATATGATAGATGAAATTCAAACATATCAGGTTTTATTAGATCAAGATATTTATTGAAGTCATGGTATCTAACTGGAACGCCCCAAGGATGTTTAAACTGATACTTTCTTATTTTCTGACTTTCTTTTGTCAAATCGGATTTAAAAAAATAATCTTCAAAATCAATGTCTCTATTAAGTTCTAATCCCATCAAAGATTCAAAATATTGAGGAGATAAACCTTGACCTGGACTTAGTACTTTAATATCATCTTCTTTTAATATTGTTCCCTTTTTTAAAAATCTTGAAGCAACCAAACTTTTTCCTAAATTTTCTCGATTAATCATTTCCCCTTGACTAAATTGTCGATTTATATTTTCATTGTTACCTAAAGCAACTTCAATTTCCCTACAACCTATTATTAAGTTTTTAAACTCATCAAATTCTAAGCTTGCAGCATGATCCGGCCCTTCCATCTTTCTATCAAGTGTAAAATGTCGTTCAATAACTTTCGCTCCTAAAGCAATTGCACCTAAAGAAACATTTATTCCTCTTTCATGACCAGAATAACCTACAATACTATGAATTTCTTTTAATTTAGAAATCCAGTTTAAATTTATATCATGCAAAGGTGCTGGATAAGTACTATTACAGTGTAAGAGTGCAAACTTTACATTTCGTTTATTTAAAAATTCTACAGTATGCTTTACCTCTTCACTTGTACTCATTCCTGTCGATAGAATAAGTGGTTTATTTGTACTAACCAATTTTGCAAGTAAGGGGAGATTAGTTAAATCTGCTGAAGCTACTTTGTAAGCTGGTACATTGAAAGTCTCTAAAATTTCAACGCTTTTATTATCCCAAGGCGTACACATATACAAGATGCCTTTAGACTTACAATATTCAGAAAGTTGTCTTTGCTGTTCAATTGATAACTCAAATTTATTTAACAAGTCAATTATGTATTCTGTGCCTAGATCTTCTCCGTTTTTTTTCAAACTTTTTGACCTATATACTTCTTCAATTTGTCGCATTTGAAACTTTGCACAATCAGCGCCCATTTCAACTGCCTTGTCAATCATTAATTTAGCTCTATCAAAATCGCCATTGTGATTATTACCAATTTCGGCAATAATAAAAGTTCTTTCACCTCCAATCTTAAATTGTCCAATTTGAATTTCCATTATTTATTATTTATTTCTCTTACTGTCCAAGATTGCAATCCGTTATTTTCGAAAATAAAAGGTGTTACAAATAAACCTTTTGATTTTATCCAATTAATTAATGTATGTCGATCAAATGATGGAACATAAAACAAAAAATAGCCGCCTCCACCTGCACCTAATAATTTTCCTCCAATTGCACCATTTTGTATAGCACCGTCATATATTTCATCGAGCCAAGGGGTACTTATTTTGGAACTAAAGCTTCTTTTTAATTCCCAGGCTTTATGCAAACAGTGACCAAAATCGTTCAAACGTCCCCTTAATAGATGATTTCGCATTTCAAAAGTTAAGTCAACATTAGATTGAATTCTATCTTTTACGTCTTCTTTTTTTGTTTGTTCCTTTTGATCATTATGAATATTACCTGAATCATGAGTAGTTCCTGTATAACATAATACTAGACTTTCCTCTAACTCTAAAATTGTTTCACTATTTAAGCGAATGGGATTAATTATATTCTGCTCTTTATTAAATTCCATAAAGTTTAATCCTCCGAAAACTGTTGCATATTGATCTTGCCACCCTCCCTCAACTCCAAGATGTAGTCGTTCTGCTTGAAATGCAATCTCAGAAATATCATGTTTATCCCACTTATCACTTCTAAATTGATTGAAGCACCCTAAAATTGAAGAAGTAACAACCGCAGATCCTCCCAAACCGGAACTCATTGGAAAATCTGAATGAACATATAACTCAAAACCGAAAGATGGATTAATTGCTTTTATAACTGACTTAATCAAAGAAAATTTACCATGATATTTTTGTAATTCAATAATATTTTCGAATTCAATTTTATCATTTAAATCTAATGAGTATAAAATTATTTTACTATCATCCCTAATTTTTAAAGTTGAATGACTATACAAAGAAATTGTCGCATTAATGACTGCAGCTCTATTTTCAGAAAAATATGCAGATGTATCTGATCCACCACCACCAAAACTGATTCTAACAGGGGACTTTGATCTTGAAAATACTTTTTGTTCATTTTTTTCTGGAATGAAATCTCTTGAAACTATTGAAACTAATTTATTGTCATTGTCTAGTACTGGTATAACCTTTATTTGATGATCCAATTGTTTTAACAATAATTCTCTTGGTGTATCAGGCTTTGCAAATATGAAATTTCTATTTATACAATTAATTATACTATCATTTAATTTAAGATTTTCAAGTAACTTTCTTCGTATATCACCATCAGTAGCAATTCCAATAATTCTATTAGAAACATCTTGAACAAAGATAAATCCCTTGTGATTATTTTCTATTTTTATTAATGCTTCTTGAATATTTGAATCAACTTCAATAACATATTTTTCTAAATTCATCTTATTCTGATATTAATTTGCAAAATTTAAAGTAGTCTTCAGGAATACCTATGTCTATAAAATTAGTTTTTATTTTTTTTGCTTTGAGTTTTTTCTCCCTGACTAATTTACTGAAAAAATCTCTTTCAATCGAATAAGGGTTCCCATCCCAATTCATAAAATCAATTTTTGATAATTTGTAAACTCCAGCATTTATGAACCCCTTCTGAATTTCATCTTGCTTTTCTAAAAATTTAATTACAAAATCATTTTCGTCAACAATAACACTACCATAACGACGAATATCATCAACTTCGACAAGGCCTATAACATTGGTGTCTACTTCATTCAAAATTGAATAACCATCTTCAACCCAAGTATCCGCATTTGAAACAAAAAATGAATCTTCAATTTGTACTTTTTCTAATAAGTATGATATAGCTCCACCAGTACCCATTGGGGTAGGTTCTACAACATATCTTACCTTACAATTAACATTATCTAGTTTTTGGCTTTCCAAGAAATCAATGATTTTATCTGACTCAAAATGCAATGAAAAAATAAAATCATTAAACCCCTTTTTAATCCAATTTTGAAGTAAATATTGTAAAAATGGAATTCCATTTATATCTGCTAAAGCTTTAGGGAGTCCATTTAATATAGTTTGAAGACGTGTGCCGAAACCACCAGCAAGTATAATTAATGGCTTATTTATCATATTTATTCTTAAATTCTACTATAGTTTTGTTTATACCCCTCTCAAGTGAAACACTTGAGCTCCAGCCCAGGTTTTTAATTTTACTTGTGTCCATCAATTTTCTAGGAGTACCATCTGGCTTTGTTGTATCAAATACAAGTTGTCCTTCATATCCAACTTCTGCAACTATCAAATCAGCTAATTCTTTTATTGAAACATCTGAACCACAACCAATATTCACTAAACCTTGTTCATTATAGTTCTGTAATAAAAAATAGCAGGCATCTGCTAAATCGTCTACATGCAAAAACTCTCTTCTTGGTGTTCCAGTACCCCAAATTTTTACACTTGGTTCATTATTTTTTTTTGCTAAAACAATTCTTCTAATTAAAGCAGGGAGTACGTGTGAGTTTTCTGGGTGATAGTTGTCATTGGTGCCATACAAATTTGTAGGCATTGCAGAAATAAAATTACAACCATATTGTGCTCTATAACTATCACACATTTCAATACCTGCAATTTTTGCAATGGCATAGGGTTGATTGGTTGGCTCAAGGTATCCACTTAGTAAATATTCTTCCTTTAATGGCTGCGGCGCCATTTTAGGGTAAATACAAGATGAACCTAAAAACAATAATTTAGTAACCTTATTCAAATAAGCAGCATGAATAATATTAGCCTCTATCATTATGTTGTCATAGATAAATTCAGCTCTATAAGTATTGTTGGCATGTATGCCTCCTACTTTTGCTGCAGCAAGTATTACATATGCTGGTTTTTCTTTTTCAAAAAATTCATTTACAGCTTGCTGGTTTCTTAAATCTAATTCACTTGAAGTTCTTGTAACAATATTGTTATACCCTTCCTTGCTTAGTTTACGTTCTATTCCAGAACCAACCATTCCTCTATGTCCAGCGATATATATTTTAGCAGTATGCTCCATGATTATAATCCACTATGTTTAATGTACAATTCCTTTTTAAATAAGGAAACATCACTCGCCATCATTTCCTTCACCAATGCTGCTAAATCATATTTAGGTTTCCAACCTAATTGAGTCATTGCTTTAGTCGGGTCTCCAATTAATAAATCAACTTCTGTTGGTCTATAATATTTAGGATCAACTTTTACAACCACAGTTCCTTCTTCCAATTTGTATTCACCAGTATTTTTTTCAACATACCCTTCTTCGGCTTCATCCTTACCTCTAAAGCCTAGTTCAATTCCCAACTCTGCAAAACTCATCTTTACAAAATCACGAATAGTAGTTGTAATACCAGTAGCTAAAACAAAATCTTCGGGTTTCTCTTGTTGCAAAATCAAATACATTCCTTCGATATAATCTTTGGCATGTCCCCAGTCTCTTTTTGCATCTAAGTTTCCTAAGTACAAACAATTGTCCATACCTAAAGCAATTTTTGCCGTTGCTCTTGTAATTTTTCTTGTTACAAAGGTTTCCCCTCTTTGTGGAGACTCATGATTAAACAAAATACCATTACAAGCAAACATGTTATAAGCTTCTCTATAATTAACCGTAATCCAGTATGCATATAGTTTTGCAACCGCATAAGGTGAACGGGGATAGAAAGGTGTAGTTTCAGATTGAGGTACTGCTTGTACTAATCCATATAATTCTGAAGTAGAAGCTTGATATATTTTTGTTTTCTTAGTCAAGCCTAACAATCTAACTGCTTCTAATATTCTAAGTGTGCCAATACCATCTGCATTTGCTGTATACTCTGGTTCTTCAAAGCTTACATGCACATGACTCATTGCAGCCAGGTTGTAAATTTCATCTGGTTGTACTTCTTGAATAATACGTATTAGGTTAGTGCTATCCGTTAAGTCCCCATAATGCAAATGAAGGTGTCTATCTGGAATATGCGGGTCTTCATAAATATGGTCTATTCTTTGCGTATTAAACAAAGAGGATCTTCTTTTAATTCCATGTACCTCATACCCTTTATTCAATAAGAATTCTGCCAAATACGCTCCGTCTTGACCTGTAATTCCCGTAATAATTGCTTTTTTCATGTATATTATTCTTTAAAAGAACGCACAAAACTGCGCACATTTAACCTATTTTTCAACCTTTTCTGGTAATCCATAAACAAAAAATCAAACATGTAATGTACTTGATTTTCAATTTATTAATGATTTAAGACTATTTGAGAACACTCCAAATTAGTGTGGACCACACTAATCAAAATCACTAATCCTTAACCCCCTATCCCAACCACTTTCGCATTCGTACCATCCAACTTCTCAAACACACTATTATTACTAATAAACTCAGGCACCAAGGCCTTCATCAAAGCTACTAAATCGTTTTCTGAATCTGCCGCATTCACTAGTGTTCTAAATTGATTGAACTTAGACTCTATATCCTGCATGGCCACTTCACGAACTTTAGCAATCATGATTTTTTCATGATACGTATTCATGGTATTTTCTGCGTCGTTCAATAATTCTTCGTATAATTTTTCTCCTGGCCTTAAGCCACTATACGTAATATCAATATCAATATTGGGGATGTAGCCGTATAAACGGATCATCTTTTTGGCTAAGTCTGCAATGGTAACGGGTTGTCCCATATCAAACACAAAAATCTCACCACCATTGCCCATACTACCTGCTTCCAATACCAATTGACAAGCTTCGGGGATGGTCATAAAATAACGTGTGATATTAGGATGCGTTACGGTAACTGGACCACCTTTTTCTATTTGTTGTTTGAATCGGTTTATCACTGACCCATTACTTCCTAATACATTACCAAAACGAGTCGTAATAAACTTAGTACTATTTGCAATTTCTTTAGATAAGCCTTGTACATAAATTTCTGCTAATCGCTTACTTGCACCCATCACATTGGTTGGATTCACTGCTTTATCGGTACTTACCATCACAAAACGATCTACATAATGCTTCACTGCCAAGTCTGCCATCAACTGTGTACCCAACACATTGTTCTTTACCGCTTCACTAGGACAAAGCTCCATCATAGGCACATGCTTATAAGCTGCTGCATGGTACACATAATGGGGTTTAAACTGATTAAACAGGTCCTCCATTCTTTGCTCATTCGTGATATTGGCTAGGTAGGGGATACAGTTTACAAAATGCTTTTTTTCTTGTAGTTCTAATTCTAAATTATGTAAAGGCGTTTCGGCCTGGTCACATAAAATAATTAATTCCGGCGAATAGGCAATCAATTGTCTTACAATCTCCGAACCAATACTTCCAGCTGCACCTGTCACCAAAACACGCTTGCCTTTGATTTGAGTGCGGATTTGGTTATTATTAATTACAATCGGGTCACGCTCTAATAAATCTTCGATCTTTACATTTTGTAATTGCTTGCTATTGAACTTACCCTCGCTCCATTTACTGTAAGCAGGCACATTCAAGACCTTAATATCATGGTCCAAACAAAAATCTACAATCTCATTTTTTCTTTGTGGGGTAATCGTAAAACTCGCTATCACCAACTCATCTACTTCCTGTGTTTTAACCAAGTTCCCTAGTTCACTAAAATTGATGATAGGAATACCATCCAATACCTTATTATTTTTTTTTCGGTCATCATCTATAAAAGCCAATAGGCTAATATTATTATGCGTATCATGTTCTAAGACCCTTTTAGTAGCTACACCTGCTTCACCTGCACCAAAAATCACCACATTCTTTTTCACCATCTTATAATTCTTGGCATACGCAAACAAAAACTTCACTGCCATACGATAGCTTAGCATACTTAAAAAACTAAAACTCGCGTATAGGATAATAATCACGTTGTCTAATATAAACGCATCTCTGTAGGTATAAGATAGTTTAGAGAAAAAGAACAATAAAGCCGAAGAAACAAAAATAGAGATCGCAATGCGAATGGCGTCCTGCATACCTGTATAGCGCACAATACCTGCGTAAGTTTTAATACTGGTAAACACCAATCCATTGGTAATCACCAATAAGAATAGGGTACTTGCCACAGAACTCCAGGACACTCCTGTTAATGCCAAATTTTGCTTCACTAAAAAGGCCAATAAAAATGAAAAACTCGCCACGCCAATGTCAAGCAAAAATATGATCCACCTAGGGACGATATTTATTTTCTTTAACATGATTTTTTTAATTGTGTGTGACATTCATTCAGGGGGGTAGTGAATGGAAATTTATTTATAAAATTTATTAGCTTGCCTAAGCCACTAAATTTTTATACAATCTACCAAAGACCAAATATAAAACTGATAAAAAGCCTGCCAAGAACCCGCCTAATACAAAAGACTTGATCCTGCTTAATTTTTCTTTTTCTAAAGGTAAAATAGGACGATCTATCAATTGAACCAATGGGGTTTCTTTTCTTAAACTTACTTTGGATAATTCTAACTGAGCTACTAGCTGTGTTAGTATGGCTGTGTTTGCTTGAACATCTACCTGGCGTCTTGTGCTTGGTGTGCGCTTTACATTAAATGCTGGGTTCAAATTATACACATTGTCACTTGCAGCAGCTACACCCGTAATGGCGCCATTGAGTTCGGCTCTAATACTGTCTGCTTGATGTTGTAAAATTTCTACATTTAACCTCGACTTCTTACTTTTAGTTTCAATGTAAAAATTAGAGGTTTCTTTAATTAATTCTTCACAGAATAATTTAGAGAATAATTCATTTTCAGTTTTCACTGTCAAACTAATAATGCTCACTTTTTTATCCTTCTGTGCTATGGTTAAATTATTTTTTGTCAAACCTGCAGAGATCGATTGTAAAACAGAATCCTGCTCTAAACTAAACTTGGTTCTGTCTGCATTTGCAGGAAAACTAATGGTTGCTAAAGTTGGCTTTTTGGACCAAGCTTCTTTTAACTGATTGATCTGAATAAAATAATCTGCAAGGCTAATTTCTTTGCCCCCTACTTGTACAGGATTCAGCAAAGTCTTTTCTACTACCAAGCGGCTTTTCATTAATTCGATGATATTAGAACTGGTGAATAAACCACCACCGCCGCCACCTAAGTCAAAACCAAAACTACTCGCTAAACCCATTGCGCCGCCTAAACCTCCACCACCCTTGTCTTCCTCCAATACAAATGTAGTCGTAGCTTGGTAAGTTGGTTTCTGAAAACTAGCATAGACAAATCCAATAATCGCACCCAATGCGGCAATTACAAAAATAAATTTCCACTTTGTTTTCAAATACTGGAACCATTCCTGTATTTTTTGAATCAATTCCTTTAAAGAAATTTCCTCATTGTCTATTTGAGCCGGCTGTTCTGTCATATTATCTATTTAAGATAGAAATAGTTGCAATCGCACTTGCAATTTGAGCAAGTACCGTTGTAAATTGAATAATGCTCGTTAATGGCTTATCCTTTTTTTCGTTGGTTTCTGGTAAAACCACTTCTGATCCTGGTTTGATGGTTGGATTAAATCTGAACAAGCCAAAACTTGTAGTTCTTTTTGATTTACCATTGGCATAAATCACATAGGCCCTGCCACGTCTTGCATATTCACTAATACCGCCAGCAGCACTTATACATTCTCCAATCGTTAAACCTTCACGGTAAACAATATTAGTTGGTCTTAACACACCACCACTAATTTTTACACGGTTATCGGTTTTAGGAATAATAATTTCATCCTTATCGCGCAACACAAGGTCTAATTCCGACCCAGGCTTTTGCATGATTTTATTAATATCAATCGCAATCTGGTAAGTATCCTCATTCAATTCTTTAAATAAAATATCTAAAGTGTCTTTTAAATTTTTCTTTTTTAGATTTTGCGCATCTAAACTTGCCGTGTTTTCAATGCCATTGGTACTTGATGGATTCATGATGCTAGCTAAATTTTCACGTTCAGCTATTTGTTGCGCTTTAAACTTTCTATTATAAGCTTGTTCAATACTTGTTTTAGATTCATCTGCTTTTAAAGTGTCTATTTGAAAACGACTTCTTTTGATATAAGCACCTTCTCCATAAGACTCCCCAATTAAACCACCTGCACGTTTCACAATATCACTTACACGCTCCACACGAGTACTCAATGTATACTTACCTACATTTTGAACCTGTCCAACAATGCTTACCACTTCTGGATTCGTAAAGCCCACTTTTTTTGTGATGGTCACCACATCCAATGGTTGTAATACAAAATTTTCTTGACCTGGATTAAAACTCAAATCTCCATTCACTTCTGTTCTTAAAATAGTCGCTACTTGGTTATCAGTTACTTTCTCGCCATATTGAACCAATCTTGCGACTTCAATTTGTTTATTAGCCGCATAAGTAAATCCACCAGCCATCAAAATCAAATCCTTCACAGTCATGCTATCAATATAATTAAAACGGCCTTGGCTTCTTACTTCTCCTAATAAATCTACCGTTAATGAATCTCTTAAATCTACAATTGAGTTTACATACAATTCATCTTCTCTTTGTAAGGCAATATTTTCTGGAGCGCCTGGTGTTAATGCTTTTGCTAAGTTCACACTAATTAATTCTTTCAATAAATTAGGCTTCAAACGAATCAACTGTGCTCTTCCAACATAAGCATCTTCTTTTAAGCCATCTGCTTTTTGGATTAAATCAGCAACACGCATACCTGGTGTTAATTCATATACATCTGGACGGAATACCGCACCTGTTAATTTTACACGATTCTGAAAACGATCTAAAATTTTAGATACCTGAATCACATCACCACCCTGTGGTTGATAGCTAGCAAAATTATTAGCAGATAAATCCTTTACAGATTTTTCTTTATCATTCTTTTGAATAATTTTTACCATTGCCGTATAAGCAGTGTCATCAAAGCCACCTGCGTATTGTAAAAATTGCTTGAAGTTTTCTGCACCATTGATTTCAAAAATACCCGGACGCTTTACTTGACCTTTAATTTCTACTCTTCCTAGATAAGAAGGAATGCGAATGATATCACGATCCTTTAAACCCATGTTTTGAGATTGATCACCATTCAGCATGAAAGCATATAAGTCAATCTTTTTGACCAACTTATTATTTCTAATTAATTCAATTGCTCTATAAGAACCTATTTCACTAGGACCACCTGCTTCTGTTAAAGCATTCAACACAGTGGATAAAGAAGATATATTGTAATTACCACTTCTTTGTGCGCCAATCACAGTGACTTGAATCGTTCTTGTTTCACCAACAGTCAATGCCATTTTAGATTCTCCAGTTCTTAAACTTGGATAAGCTGTATTCGCCATCTGTTGTCTAATTCTTGTTGTTGCAGCTTCAATATTTAAACCTGCCACTTTTACCCTTCCTACATTTTCTATCAAGACGGTGCCTTCTTTACTCACATCTAAATCGGCACTGTATTCTTGCACACCGTATACCACTAATTTCAACACATCGTTGGTGCCTACTTCGTAGTTTAAAGGCGTTGCTAGATTCTCGTTACCGCCAAAGCCATTTTCATTTGCAAACAATTCAGAACCATAAATCAATGGATTAATGGTGTTTACAAAACTTTGTCTTTGGGAACTATCAGATTCATTATTTGTTCTATTACTAACTGTCTTTTTTGAAAGTGGCGATTTATTACTTGTAGATTTTGTTCTAATTAACCTCGCTTTTAGTTTAGCAAACTCAGCAGGACTCATGCCCTTTGCAATAGCCTGAGACTCTACCATGTCAATACTTACATTAGCCTGCTTTAACTGCGCTTGTATTTGTGCAATTTCCGCATCTGTTAAAGCATCCACTTTAATTGTACTTAAATCCTTGCCTGTCAATAAGTTAGCTGAATTTTGAGCTAAAATAGTAGTGCTGGTTAGTAGTAAAAAACTAAGACTTAATACGGTAGTTTTGATTAAATTCATATTGCGAATTTTGTTAATTTGAATATGGCATGGCCCCTCTAAGTCCCATACTGGGCCTAGTTAAAGGTTTTGAGATGCAAATATACGACGCTTGTTGATTATTCTAAGTTATTTATGGTTAAAAACTTAGATAAAAACAGTCAATATTACATACTAAAATTGGGGGGGGGAGTTCAATAGCGAAGATAAGGTATCTTATCTATTTTCAAAGTAAATAATCAATTAATTTTCATGCATTTAGTGGTTTTTCTGAGACCATTAACTCAATTTTATATAGCTTTGTTTATCCCCCCACTTTAATTGATCAATTAGTCGCAAATAAAATTCATGCAAAAGCCCAATATATTGCTTAAAAATATACGGTACGCACTAGACGCTTTGGTGGTGCTTGCAAGCTATTTTCTCACTGCTTATGGGTTTAACAAAGGGGTTTTGCCGGTTTTAAGCCCTATTTTCTACCTAGTGGCGATTGGTTTGTGGTGGACCCTGTCTATTTTTTCTAATTTATACAGCGAAAAAAGATCCAATAAATTTTCGGAGGAAATTGTACTTGTAATATACCATACTATTTTATTTGCCGTTGCGTTAAGTTCAATTTTGTTCTTTTTAAGCTTAAACCACAAATATTCCTCTCCTTTTATTATCGTTTTTGTGAGTGGATGTTCTTTTTTAGCCATCGCAACTAAATATGCACTCCGAAAAAAAATACATGCTGCCTTGTACAAAGGGGCCTATTTTGACCAAGTGCTTTTAATTGGGGCTAATAATGTAGCGAACAATTTTATTGAGACAGTTCAGAAATACTATTACTACGGCTACCAGTGTGCAGGGTACATAGCCGACCTGCCAACACTAGGGGATAAAGCAAATTATTTTGGGAATAT
>JACCDO010506718.1_pt1 | contig 43703 bp, 56 predicted proteins | sample 7446101 | NCBI WGS metagenome assembly JACCDO01 (sample SAMN15323440, study PRJNA562643) | freshwater metagenome | isolation source: river surface water | place: USA:Blue River Watershed | collected 2017-08-16 | reverse complement strand
TCCAGCGGTTTGAACTCGGCGTCGCGTGCGGCGCGGCGACGTTGTTGACCGATTTCTTTAGCTTTAGCTAGATCGATTTCCAGCATGTTATTCCGAAGAACCCACGCAGCACGGAAGAACCGGTCGGTTGGAATTGCGCTGGAGTCGACGATCGCGTAGACGCCATCCGGCGCAACCTGCGCGGCGACTTCCTCGATCGGCACCTCTCCGGTGGGGGTGGTGATGGCGACGCCGTCAGCAGTGGGGTGGATGATGTGGGTCATGGGTCAGCGGAAGATGGCGACGGATAATTCGGCGTTATCAACTGCTATAGTTGAACCACTTGCTAAATTAACAAGGCGTATTGCGCTAGTGGTTTTAGTTTGTCCGTCAAGATAGCAAAGACTCCTTGATCCTACACTTCCGGACTCACGGGATGAGCTTGCAACAAACACATAATTCGCATCCGGCATCGCCGTCGTGAAGTTCACCGTATAGTCACCCGTGCCATTATCAGTGATCGAGCTGACGTTGTAGCTGGCGCGGATCGCCACGGTGCCGGTGCCGTCAAAGTTGACCCACGCACGGCAGAGCTGGCCGCCGATAGCGCCGGGGGTTACGATTGCGTTGGGCTTATAGAAAACAATAGGTTCGTTTGAAATCGTGGTAGTAGTGTTTTGACTCAGACCAACGACATACGTACCAGCACCTGAAATAACCGTTGTGCCTGGCAGAATACCTTGACCAGTGACAAACGCACCACTGACAACAGAACCTTGATTGGTCGTGCCGGATAGAGACAGTTGAGAAGTGCCACTGGTGATTGTACCGCTGGGGATTGTCAATCCGGCGATATCAGAGCTAGTGGCAAAAGAAGACGTGGCTAAAGTGTCCGGTAAAATAACACCGCTAGGTAGCCCGCCTGGGTAAAGGCCACCAATTGAACCTATACCGTTAATAGTTACTGGCATGATTAAATAATAACCCAGGCCGAACCAGAAGTAACAGTAACAATGACACCGCTAGCAACCGTGACGGGGCCTGTACTCATTGCATTATACCCGGAAGGAACGTTGTAACTTCCATTCACGGTTGTTTGATTCAAAATAAAAACTTCATCGACGCCAGAGCCTGTAGCGCCTCCGCCGACAGAAGTCCACGCGGTGCCGTTATACCCTTCAAAACGCACCAGTTCTGAATTGAACCGGAGCATCCCTTGATCGGCAAGTGGTCGCTGTGCCGATGTACCGACAGGGAGATCAATTGCACCGGAGCCAACAAACTTAGTAACGCCGCTAGGTGTGAACTGGGTTACTTCAGTTCCACCGGCTGTTACGCCGAGAATATTCGGCGCCGATAAAAACAAACCAGTATCTGAATCGCCAACACGAACACTCGGCGCAGCTGCAGTACCAGCAGCACCCGACACAACAGTAGCTGAAATAGTGTTATCTACCGAAACATCTTTTAAGAATCTAGTGTTATCTGCAGTGTGCCTAATTGTTTCAATACCGCTGGCAGTAACACTTAAGGTGTTGGCGTCATACTTAAATAACCCGTAATTAGCCGTACCTACCGCTAAACCGGGTTTAGCTACGGAGCCGCCAGATACTAAAACGTAGCCGTTGAAGGTCGCATTACCTCCAGAAATCAATGTGTTGTTATTTATGACGAAGCTATTATTGGTAGCGGTAAAAACGCCTGTACCTGCTACCGTGCCGTTTAATGACGTTCCGTCTGCATATAAACCAGTGTTGAACTGATATAACGAAATTCCTGGACGCGCCGCAGATCCGCCGGAGGCTAAAACGGAACCGGAAACAGTTACAGAGTTGTTAAACGTCGATAATCCTGAAGCAAATACAACAATTTGAGTGTTGCCTGCTGCAACGCCAAGTGTTGTAGAACTGGGGGCGTAAACACCTTTATCAACCGAACCAACACCTAAGCCAGGCGCAGAAACAGATCCGGCTGGAACTTGAAACGGATTTGTTACCGCACCGCCTGAAATTGACGCGTACCTGACGTCCCAAGTATCGATAGACGCAAAAATATTCTGATCGGTTAAGTTGGCTTGAGATAAGTCAACAAGAGGAACTATGTATCCGCTAGATAACGCGAACACACGTGAAAATTGACTTATCTTACGATCGGCCATCCGAAAACCAACCTCTGTTTTATTTTAGCGTCTATCTAGCTTTATCTATTCTAGATTACTTACCCTGCCCACGGCTCATTTTTCGGCCGTGATTGGGGAGTGAATGTTGACCGGCGCCTTGACGAGTTTTCTTGGGTTTAGATACGATCTTGCGGGTTGCGGCGGCGCCTTTTGGTTTAGCCATGTTTTTGTAGGTAAAACAGAGTGACTGCAGGCGTAGTGTATCCGATTTGAGGTGTCAGACAACTGTCCAAACACTTCCGCTAGGAACGGTGATGACGACGCCGCTGACTAATGTAACGGGACCAAAACTGCCGGCATTAAATCCGCTGGTAATCACATAAGATCCAGAAATCACAGTTTGGTTTTCAAAAAAGACGCGTTCGGTCCCAGACCCCGTGGCCCCGCCGCCTGCAGCAGTTACCGTGACGACACCTGAACCGCCTGTAGGACTAAGGGTAATATTTGTACCTGCTATTAACCGAGTAACGCCTGCAAGGGCTTGAGCAATACCTGCGTTACCAGACGCTTGCGCGGCGCCATCTAAGGCTAGCTTAGAATTGACAAAAATTAAACCACTGGGAGTGGTTGCAAGTGCAACATCAAAACGTGTATCTAAGGTATTCGTGCCGCCGCCAACCAGACCGCTGCCGGCAGTCGCTGTAACACCGGACGAATGCACCGTTACGATGCCCGAGCCTCCCACGGGGGCTACATACAGACCGGACCCGCCTTGCAGAGCCCGGACGCCTGCAAGGGCTTGGGCAATACCCGCGTTCCCGGAGGCCAAGGCGACTAAACTCAGGCTGATTGCGGCGTTGCCAGACGCAATAGCTAAATTGCCTGAGCTTAAAGCATTATTTGCTGTATTCTGGGCCGCATTACCGGATGCAATAGCAAGATTTCCTGAACTTAATGCGTTATTTGCTGTTTGCTGTGCGGCATTACCTGAAGCTAAAGCTAAATTACCTGAAACAAGTGCATTATTTGCACTTAACTGGGCTGCATTGCCTGATGCTAAAGCTACATTTGCTGTGTTTTGAGCTGAAACACCGCTAGAGAAAGCTAAATTCCCAGAAGCGAGCGCTTGATTAGCCGTAAATTGAGCCGCATTGCCAGACGCAATCGCCAAATTGCCTGAAGCAAGGGCTTGTTCGGCAAGTCGCTGAGCAACACCGTCTAGAGCTAGTTTCGTGCCTACATAGATCAGGCCGCTAGAAGGCGTTGCGAGCCCTACATCAAAACGAAACGCATTGATGTCGGTCCCTCCGCCAACCAGACCGCTGCCGGCCACGGCTGTAACGGTATCGCCAGAGATAAAATCGCCAGGGGGCAGCTGGGAAACATTCCCAGAAACAAGAACTAAAGGACTCCGTAAAACGCCCATGTCAAATCACCCCTTCATAAATGATACTCGTTTACTCAAAAAGGATGATCGCCGGTTGAATCTCAACTTCTAACTGAGTTGTTGTCGTGGCGCGCCCAACAGGTACTAAAGCTTGATATTGGAAGGTGCCTGAGTTAGACACTAACCCAGAAGCTGTCGAGTAACGAGTAATTTGACCAGAATACTTAGATAAATAGTATTGTTCACCAGGAACCAAAGAAGATTCGGCTGTAATCGTGTTGCTGGTGATTGCGGCCTCGCCGTCTAAAATCACTGATACGGGATTTCCAGCAGTGGCTGCACCTTTAGACGCCCCGACAACATTGTAACTAAAAGGCGCCAGTCCACTGAGAGCACTGGCTTTATACACAGAAACACCGCTTACGTAAACAATATCGCCTTGGATTAACGAATCGCCAGCCGTAAAAGTTCGCTCGGAACTACTGCCTCCTCCAGCTTGAATCCCGCTAACAGAAATATTGAAATCTTCAATTGCTTTAATGACGCCTGCAAAATTGCTTGCGTAACCTGAAGGATCGAGTGTAAAAGAGTTAGTTCCCACGCCGCTCAGGGTTACGTTACATTCAACTAGAGCATCAACGATGCCTTGAAAATTAGGCGGATGAAAAGCATGACGAGAGGGATAATGAAACGCCATCGTCAGCTAATGCAAAAAATCCTCTCCTTTGTCTAGTTTACATCAAATAGAATGGCTAAGTTAGATATGCACTTAAATCGTCCTATGAAAAACCTAAGCAGTATGTGTAAGTTAATTGCGTCAAAAATACTCCGAAAGGTAACCCCTCATAAGTTCAAAACAGGCGCTGCCTTCTGGGATGAGTTTTGTATGGGCGAAAACGCCGATAGGGCTGAGTGCCGTCTGTACGACACCTGATCAGTGCCAGGTCAGCGACTCGGCTACTTGCCATGCAGGCACGTTCAGCTCAGCCGCTCGCTCCTTGCACAGCTTCCAGATCTCAGCGTCTGTGAGTTTTTCTTGAACTACTTCCTTCTCTTCTTTGAACAGCAGTTTAGAGTCCGTCATTTTATGCCATTAAGCTGTTAGATTCATAGTACCATAGCAACCCTTAATTGCCACGCTCTACGGTTACCCAAACGCGTCCTCAAAAAACTGCTTGAGGACCGAAATCCTGACGTAAATTGCATCTAAATTAACTTAGATAAGTAACTTAGAACTTAATTTATAATAGTAGATGTATTAAGACGCTATCTAGGTAGCTGCTTGGCCGAATTTAGGCTAAAAAGGTAACCCTCATTTGAAATGAGGGTTCATCGGCTCCATAGTTCCTTAAAAATTTAAGATCCTAGGATCCAGAAAGCGCAATTCCCGTCATGAACCCTAGATGAACTAAAAAGAAAAAAGAGGTAGCGCCAAAACTCGCATCATTCTATGAGCACTGTGCGCTCTGTGCGGTCTATGTGCTACTATAGGTGTTCCAAGCTGAGTCTCATGGACTACTTGCCCGCGATTTTCGGGCTTTTGGACCCGAAACCAGACACCTACAGTCCTGTACATGATTTTGACTTCGAAAACGGCCTCGATCTAGGGTCTTTTAAATACGTGATCGCCGAAAATCACGTAGCACTCAAATGTCAATGCGGTAGGCATCACGAACCGTATCTAATCAAGAGATCGCTGTTCGACAAAATTCACCCCACGCAGGGTCGATTTGCGTGCTTTGAATGTTTAAACGAACAGCGTAACGCCAAAACTATAAAAGATCACTTAAAAATGATCTTGGCACAAAACAAACTCAAGATTGAAGAGGATACGCACATCGTTCTCGATTTTCATTCCGATAAAGTGTACGACCCAATAAAAAATCAAATGGTGCGCGTAAAACGTGTTGTGTACGAACTGTATTACGGTGTAAAGTTAAAGACGTCTGATAAAGTTCTTGTTACGTGTGGCAACAAAAACTGCGTATCGCCGAGGCATTTGCTTGTTGCTTCCTCCCCGGCGGTTAAAGTGACGCCGGAAATAAAATCCGACATCCACGCGTGGGCTCTGAGCAAAATGACCAACAACATGATCAGGACCCTTGTAGCCGAGAAGTACCAACGCTCGATCAGTTTGAGGACCATTATCAACGTCAAAAAATCCTTGGCTGCGTCCGCGAATTCCGGGACCTAATTCAGCTATTTATCGTTCAGAACGAGCCGCTGACAGTCGAAGAAATCTTGCTGATGTTGCCTAAAAGCGATTTTCAGGTTAGAAAAGGCCTGAAGCGCATGGTAGGCTGCGGTCTCCTTAAACGGATCGTTTTCGAGAAACTTTATCTTTTTTGTTTCAATGAACAGTTTGGATCAATCGTTCGAAAAGAACTCGACGGATACGATTGCCGTCTATCGGCCTAGGGAAACCGATCAACCTTTTCTCTGGACCCCCGAGTACATCATTGCCAATCTGCCGCCTTGGGTTTACAAACAAAACCCTGAACCTAAATCACTTGAGGAGTGTGACGCAACGATCTGCAAATTAGAACACACTATCGAAGATATTGAACTGCAGATCCACATTCGACAGTTTGAACAAGACACCGGGATCAAACGGTCTCAATCAAAATACGAACACGATAAATGGGTAGTTCAGGCGCTCCGCGCTAAACAAACTCACAAGTATCAACTCAGTGCGTACCAATATTGGCGCATAATCAATCGCCAAAAAGCAAGAACTGAATCCTCCACGGTGGCCGTGGCAACTAAACTAGGTGAATTTTTTATCGCACTTTGTGAGCTGCTTAAGAACGAACCGGCATCGTTCGAAGAAGAAATTCAAACCATCAAACAAAAAGTAGAAGACTATGTGGAGTTACTTGATCAATACTAAAACATGCGTTCACAACAAAGCACACGTAAAGACAAACACTTATTGTGAAAGATGCGTTAACGCATTAAAAGAACGTAAAAGTAAATTGGGAACAGATGATGTGCCAGTTGAACTTAGAGCTTTGACGCTGACGATTTTAGAAAATCTGCACACGCCGAGCGAAAGCGAATGTTGGTTAATCAAAGCCACGCTGCCTGAGAAAATCAACGGGTATCACCTAAAAAATCTAATCTACTCGCTGTATAAAGGTGACATAGGAAACAACGTAATTAAGAACACGTGCAACAACATTAAGTGTGTCAACCCTTACCACTTAAAATCTAGATTTGAACCTGACCAGATAACGAAACGCGTACGTGTAGGCTTCAGTCGTCGCTACGTGAATCTTACGGATCTTACGGACGATCAGTGGCTGAGGTACTAAACTGTTCTTGCTGTCGGTAAGAAGGGTCCGCAGCAAAACGGGGAGGTGAGTTGGATTTTCACCCTTTCTCCAACTCCGTAAGTGACCGACTTTGCCTGGCGCTAGGTGATGTCGCAACCTCCCCTCGTAATCCAACATGACATGGAGCTTTCAAAAGACATAGAAAAGATCTTACGCAGTATAGATCTTTCACTTCAACTAATAGCTTCCAAAGAGGCTGGAAAGCAAACCATAGCATTTGTAGATAAAAAAACCATCGCAATTAAACTAGGTGTACCTCCAGTTACAATCGATAAACTGGTGCATCAAGGAGTCGTTTCTAAAGGCAAATCGGGTTTCGTGTTCGGTCGTCACTACACAAAATTAGACCCCACGGAAACCAACACTGGTAATTTTCTGTACGATGCTGTTAAGATTCTGCGAGACGCTTGGTGCTGCTTTAAAGATTATGACAACTAATAACAACAAGAAAGTAAAGCAGCTGATGCGGAAGCTCATTTCGCATAGTCAAAGTTCTAATGCGCTTAATGAACGCATTACGAATCTGATCCTGGAGGATATAATCACAATTTACAAGCAACATTGCGAAGCTCATGGCCCTGGTGTTTTAGTGTTTTGTCCTGCGGATCCTGACAGAAGCAACTTCACTACAGCGAAAGATCTGTTGAACGATCGTGCGGTTGCCGAAGAAAATTGCGAAGACGATTTAGCTATCTTTCTAGGAAAGTCGGCCGAGATCGCGGCAAAGATCAATGGCAGCGATAAGGCCGCTATCTTAATGACCGACGGCACTGATCTGAAACTATTCGTTCTCGATTTGGAACAGGCCGTGGACAACGTTAAAAGCCTATTCCAGCGTGCCGTCTTCGAGTTTTGATTTCGTCTCGCCATCTGACGTAATCGGTGTAACCACGGCGTTTTTTGGCGGCCAGATAGATCTAGACCCTGCGTCGAGCCCTCACGCCAACACTTTAGTTTGCGCTGAGCGTTTTTTTACTGAGGAAGATAACGGGCTAAAACAAGCCTGGAAAGCCAAATCAGTGTATTTGTATCCCCCTAGAGAACTCCTAACTGGTTTAGAACAACCAGAGTCCCCTTTACTATTCGTCAAAAAAAGGAAGTTCCAAAAGTCTAAGCAGCGTGTTTGGCTTGAGGAAGCTTATAGACGTTACATGCACAAAGAATTCGACGAAGCGATCGTATTTCTTACGTCTAGCGATGTAGCGCTTCGAGTGACGCAAAAAATAAGTATTGATCTACCGATGTGCGTTATGAAAGATACGCCCAAACTGGCGCTGGATCAGCAAGGATTGCCTGAGTTAAAAAATTCTAGATGTATAGGTTTTATCTTATACTTCCCTTCCACGCAGAACTACGACACAAAAATGCAAGAGTTCATCGAACTCTATAGTCTCCTGGGTCGGGTGTACTACTAAGGTACTCTTTAGAGTCGTACGAATCGTCTGGACCAAATTTATCGTTCTGAGCAAAATCTAAATTGCCTATAGATTCTTCACGTCTATAGCGTGCTCTGGCGGCTTTTTGTAATTTTTCACGCTGTGTTTCTTCCCATACGGCGCCGGCCATACGAAGTGGGCCGTATCGCCGCAGTCTATACTCGTGCTTAGCAGCAGGGGCCTCTAAATGGAATTCGCGTTTTCGTTCTAAAAACGAAGGCTTGGAGATATTAAACATTTCTGTACAAGTTCTTGGCCATAACGTCTTCTAAGACATTAGATTTGCTTAAACGTTTAGGCAACTCACTCATCAACGTTTGATACTCAGGATTATACAGATTACTTAATCCCCGAGTAATAGCGCCTGCTTGCGCTAACCCCATACCTTGAGCCCCACGGGCAGATTCTTCGAAGGTTTTAAAGGCCGCTTTTTGCTGTTCGCCTGCTGCCCTCGAAAAATCTAATAACTGTCTGCCTGCTTCGGTCGCACCGGCTAACAGCATCCCGCTGTAATCTTCGACATCTTGTTTAACCCTCTGCCCCATTGCTCCTTCGGCAGCAGTGATACCGGCCCTAGCCGATTCAGCATAGGGTTTCAGGGCTTGCTCTGGGTTATACGCAGCTAACTCAGCTTTGTACTCTTTTGTAATACCAGGAATGATTGTTTTATAGGCTGTTTCAGCTTCCTGAACATATTGCGAAGCTGTTTTACCAGTTGCTGATTTAATGCGCTCAATAGACTCTTTGGCAGCAGCGATAGAGCGTTCCTGCATTGCGTTAGCAGCAGCTGCTGCTTCCCTAGCAGCAGCTTCGGCAGCCGCCGTAGCAGCTCGCATCTGTTCAGCAGTATTGTCAACCGGTGCGGGTCCCCTTCTTCCCATCTCAAAAAACTGGAAGTCCTGCAGCTATTCTATCGGCAATTTGTTGTCGGTACTGTAATGTTCTCTGGCTAGCCGTGTTGCTACCCGGATCAAAAAAGTCCCAGGAAATGTGAGGGCCAGTCGTTGAACCCGTACGGCCTTGTGTACCGATGGGTGTACCAGCAGAAATAGTAGTTCCAGGTTTCAAATCAGGATTTACCTGATCAAAATGGGCGATTAGGGAGTCGAACGTATATCCGGTCTTGGGATCAGTGAAGCGAAGTTCAACATGGTTGCCATAACCACGCTGGCCTCCGCCTGTTTTTTCCAAGTTGTTTTCCCAGTTTTGATCCCGTACAACTTTTAGAACCTCCGCACGATACGGAGATTGGAACACGGCGCCGCGCTTCCCACCTTCGATCGAAAAATCAATACCAGGCTCACCAGGATCAAAGGATGGTTTTGTTGCATTTAAGTATCGAATGGAGTCGCCGGTAGCCTGAGCAGTTCCTTGACCAAACTTGGCGCCCGACTGCTGATTTTGTATGACATTCTGAGCGCTTTGTTGTCCTTGAATATCGGCTAAAGTTTTTTGAATCCGCTGAGCACGATTGTAATAATCCTGTTCTTCGCCTTTAAGGCGCATAACTGAAGAAATTAGAGAAGACGGATTTAAATTATCCTGCCCAGAGTTAAGAAACTGACTTAGTGCTTTAGATTTTAATGTAGCGCCTTGCGATTGAATAGACTCGTCATCAGCGGCCTCCATGTCCGATGCGGTTGAAAGTAGCTGAGCTACTGCCATAGAATTTGTGTTACCCCCTAAGCCTGTAAATGCGCTAGAAACAAGTTCTTTGGAAATAGTATCTTTTAGTCTTTTATTAAAGTCAAAAGATTCAATAGTTACGTCGGCACCCACGGGGGGCGTCGTTTGTGCAAGGGCTACGGGCTGATTACCTGCTGCCGCGCCGTAAATTTGCTGAAGTTCGCTTAGCGGCTTAACAGGTTGTCCGTAAAAACTCTGACCGCTCTCCGTGGGAAAAGAGGCCCATTCCGGCGCCAGCGCGGCGGCTACACGCGGCGATAACCCTTCGCGCTGCAAAGCCGCCAGACCGCCTAGAGGCATGAGCCTATTGCGGGCCAGAGCCAGAGCTGCAATATCCTGTTCGACAGGCCCAAAGCCCTGAAGACCTAAACGCGAAGCTTGAGTCTCCCAGGTGTTCGGCATGAATTGGTAACGCCCCGCTGCAGCGCTAGCAATCCCATCACCTCTAATTACTCTGTCAGGGTGACGGGTTAGATCTGGAGCTAAACCCCCGCCGAACATCACCCGATATGATTCCTCTGGTTTCTGACGACGGGTTCCCTCGGCGTATGAAATAGTGTCTAGTAGTTTCTGACCCTCTGGAGTTAAACGAAACTGTTCGAGAATCTCTCTTTCAGAAGGCATGAGAAACTACCCGCCAGATAAAGGCGTTTTCTTAATGATACTCGAATTCAAATATCTTCAATGTTTGTTTCCACGGCCAGCCCTAGCTCACTTAAAACTCCTTTATGCGCCCGCTCGCGACACACAAGTTTTAAAATAGCTTCCCACAAATATTGTTCACGATCTTTACCGGTTAACTCGTTTGCCTTTTTCTTAACGCGGGTCAGCGTAAATTCGTCTTCAAGCGTAAGACTGAACCGAAGACCGATTTGATCTGGGCCGGCGTCAAACATAAGGCCTCGGACTCTGATTCAATCCTAGCGGCCAATGCTGCTCTCGTACATCGTCGCTTCAATGCACTATCTGTGTTTTAATTCCATGCACGACACGACCAATACCTAGCTTTTAATTTACTGCCTGGGTTGTCGCAATTGTGGCGTGCGTTGAAATTACTGCGGCGCTCGGGAATGTTTTTCTTAATAGTCATGTTCGGGTCACCAAATCTAACTAAACGAACTTGATCTCCTTCTTTAGCGGCCACGGCAAATTTTTTCCCTCCGTCCGAATCGCGGCGGGGCACGTTGTAGTTTTTAAAGATCTCACCTGCTAAACGGATCATCGCACTATGACCAATAGTTACAGTTTAGCTCGTCCGGCAAGTTAATAGAAAAATAAAGAAAAAGTTATTTTGACACAATTCCCTTTACGCCACAAAAATCACGGGTAGTATTGTTCCGTTGTTAATCACATACAACATTTCTAACAGGATGGACTCCAAAACCCTTCTCACCATCGCAGAAACCGCTGAGCTGCTCAACTGCTCTGCTGGCTTTGTCCGTAAGCGCATCGCCCTTACCGAGGCAAACCAGATCGGCGGTTGGCCTAAGACCGTGTACGTGAACCTTCAGCCCCACGGCGCCAAGGCTCTCTACCGCGTCAACAAAACTGCCCTGCAGGACTACCTTCAAAAGACCACTTATAACGCTAACGTGGAGGTTGAAGAAACTCCTGTGACTTGCGCCGTCTGACATGACGTTTTCGGGTTCCTCGGATCAACAAATGGCTTCTATGGGCATGACCGGGGAGCCCGAATTTAGGGTCGTAATGGAGCAAGAGGAAGCTCAGAAACCCGGCGTTGAAGATCTAGCTAAGCAGCTGATTACGCTGAGTTCTTTTCTTAATCAGCTGTACACTCAAGCGCACCTGATTCACCTCAACATTGAGGGTCCGCTGTTTTTACCGCTGCACGCATTCTTAAAAGATCAGTACGAAAGTCACATTGCGCAATTCGACGCCACGGCCGAGTTCGTGCGGACTTTGGACTACTTGCTGCCGATGTGCAACCGTGGGTTGGCCTCGGCAAACAAGAGTCTCAAGATGGTTAAGTCCTACGATTGCCGGGACATGCTCATGACGTACCTGACCAATTTAGATAATTGCGGAATGGCGACCAAAGAAGTTTTGGAATGCGCCAGAGCCGTTGAGGCGCCAGATATCGAGAACTACCTTGCTGATTTGATTGGAGCTATGTTCAAGTCGGCCTGGTTTATTAAGAGCACCTTACGTGAAGCTCAGAAAAGCTTGACGTAATCTGTATAAACCCTAATAAATAATCCGCTACCTTGCGCACCTGACGGAACTACGTTGTAGATCAGCGCACCGGATGGAATAGTTGTTGACGACGGCAACCCGCTGATTGAGATAGAAGCACCTGCTTCCACGCCGGAAGCTAATAACGCCCCTGAGGCGAGAGGTGTGCCAGACGCGGTGAGGCTTCCTAAGGCACCAGACGCTAAAACGGACCCCAAGGACCCTGAAGCAAGAACGGCACCCAGAGAACCTGAGGCCAAGACACTACCGAACGAACCAGAAGCTAAAACAGCCCCCAACGCACCGGATGCCAGCACGCTGCCTAAGGAGCCGGAAGATAATGGAGTACCTGAGGCAGTAAACGCACTCAAGGCGCCCGACGCCAGCACACTTCCTAAGGAACCAGAGGCCAAAACCGCACCTAAAGAGCCGGAAGCGGCCACGGCGCCAGAAGCCGACACTGCAAAATTAGTTACGTTTGCAGTTCCTGCGGCCGATGCAAACGCAACGTTCATGTTTGCGAACGTCGAACCGTTCCATACGCGCAAAAACCCACTGCCTGTAGAATTATCAGTCCACAACTCACCTGGGTAATTGCCAGCAGATCCAACCGGCGTGGAGTTAGGCGCCGTCGGACCATAGGACGGAGGACCGATCTTCGCAATTGCGCCGGCTGAATCTTCAAAATAAAGACCGGGATCGGCCGCACCGTAGTTCAGAGCGACTTGACCCGCCTGGACGGTGACTCCACTAGGACGATCGCTCGCTTGACCCGAGCGTAACAGGAGTAAAACGACAGGAGTTGATGTCACTCAGTACGTACCGCCATTGATGCTCGAAGGTATTGTAGCCGGCGGAATCAGAACACCATTACTGTATTGACCGCCGTCCAGGACATTAACAGGTGCGTCCAGCTGAACACCGTAAGAATAAGTTCCATTATCGTAAACGGCTCCGACCGTAGGAGCAGGCGCGAAGGGGTCATATTCATTAAGTGTGTACATCTCAAAGCCTGCTGCTTTAAGCTGCGTAAACCCTTTCCCGAAGTTCAGGGATTTTTCCATCATGTTGTACATATCGGGGTACATCATGTGGGTAGGCATGTCGTCCTTCGCAGGACTGTACCGTTGCCACCACGCCAGATCCCGTTCGCGCCGTAAAAACGACGCTTGTTTCTCCAGCTGCTTTGAAAAATACTCCCTGTAATACTCGTTAAGTGGTTCGTCAGTTGGCTGCGGCAGCCAAGAAGACGTCATCGTAGATTGATTGTACTTAAGCTGCATGTCCCAGAACGCAGCGTAAATGTGTTTACACCATTTTGGATAATAGTAATAGAAGTTAGAGTCCGAATAAACATCCTCTGCGTAACTAGGAATGTTGTAAATCTGATTGATGTAAATAAAACCGAGATCCCTGACGTAGCCAGGATCGTCCTTCGCATTAACAGTCGTTGCGTTACCTGCTAAATACGTACCCGGATCTAAGTTCTGAGGACGAGTGTAAGGGTATCGGCGCCTAATAGACGCTTCATATAAGTTAAAACTTTCCCTGCCCAAAAAATCAGGACAAGTACATTGAAAACGCATTTCAGTGGTAAAGTATTCGCCGACAGCCGGAGGCCCCGTGGCAGGCACAGCTAAAGTGTTAGCGTCAACAACACTCCAGCTTCTTTGAGCATCAACTGCAATAAATAAAGTATTAAATTGCGGTAAAAACGTTGGAGGCTTAGGAACGTTATTAAAGCCTACCGCTGTAATAGTATAATTATTGTACCCGTAAGACTTTTCAGTACCGTCAGCATTAAACCTATTGGAAACGACTTCACCAGCAAAGAAAGAAATAGGCGCACCGAAGCGCTGATTAAGTTTTACTGCATATATGTTGTCTTGATATAATGTGACACTTTCAATTTGATACCCGAAGTTCAAAAAGTTAAAGCTATCTCGCGGTCGAATAGCGACCATGTGCATACGCATGTCCGTCCGGGTGGACGGATACATGAAACACATTCCCGGCAGAAACTGCCCAAAAGGAGGATTATTAGAAATGTAGTATTTAAAACTATACGAAAGACCTTCGTAAGCTTCTTGGCCGTACATGGCTAATTCATAGCCACGGCGCCAACGGCACCACAAAGAAGCGTAATCGTACTCTGAAGTTACACTAAAGTCCTTCGTGTTTAACGCAGGACGATAGCGCCTTTCGAGAGAAAGGGGTTTATTTAAATCCTTCTTTGTATCAGGTCCAAGGATGCGACTGACGTTTTTAAACGAGTCGACACCCTTGAAAGGTTTAAACCCAAAGTCGTCCTTTCGGGTGTGAGCCACAAAATCAATAGAAGCCGCCTTGAGCGAAAACCGTTACACCAGACGGGCTCAGCCCGCTAGCAGTTCCGTAACGAGAACCAGTGCTGTTACCAGCGCCCAAATAGCCCACGCAGAGGATGTAGCCTTTTTCAAGGTACAGACCCTCCGACGCGCCAAGTTCAATAGGGCGTCCGTTAAGTGACGCATCACCGAATGCCGGTACAGGTGCGTTTGTTTTAGGCAGCTCCAAACGCTGAATGATACCGTTTAGCGCGCCGCTTAAGTTGACTTCAACTTGGCCGATTTGCAGAGGCGCGGAAGTCGAAGGGGATGCCTGGTTAGGCGCATAAACGTAAATCCCAAATTCGGCAGTGCGTTTAGCACTTTGACTGGAATCGCCAAAAGTTTCCTGGCTAACAAGAAACAAGTCCTCAACTAACGCAGCATCCTCAGAAGGGAGATCGCCGACCCGTACAACTTGAATCAAGTTGGAAAAATTGGGGTTGGAGGGGTCGACGATCGTCGTGGCAGAACTGATCTTGGCCCCTCGTAAAAAGGGGCGGTCGATAAGACAGGGCTGCTTGTTGGTGGAAGAAGAGGACATTGTGCGCGCTCTGTTTTATTTTAAACTGGGAATTACGCTAAGCTTAAGCGAACCCACGACCTGCTGCCGCGTTCTCAAAAATGAACTGCCGCATTTGCTCTCGGCGAGCTTCATCCTGCTGCGCGTAAGCGTCAGGGTTAACGAGCGTGGGCTGAGCTAAGGGCGCCGTAGAGTCACGAAGATCATAAGCGCCTTGAGTTGGAGCCATCCCAGCTTGGGTAGACAAATTGATGTTACCCGTACGATTGCGCAGGAAATCAGAACCTAATTGGCTGTTGACCATTTGGCCCTGAACAGCGGGGGATTGCTGAGATAACCCACGCGGTTGAATTTCTTGCGGCGCGGTAAATTCGGTGCGCTGGTTTAAGTCAGTAGCCTGCCGTTGTTTAGCTGCCGTACGCAGGTACAGCTGTGCCGCACTCAGAGGGTTCGAACGTGCCCAGATTTCGAGATTACCGGTGAGACCTAGCTCATTGACAATGGAATCCATGTTCGCACGGCCGAACGCCTCTTGCTCTGCGTAACCAGCAGCTAACTGCTTGTCCTTAGGAATTGCCGAGGGAGGAAGTTTAGAGGGTTCACGAACACCGGCGTATTGCTGCATCTGCTCCCGGAGACTCTCATTGATGTCGCCGGGACTTTGGATAACAACCTGACCGGCAATAGAACCCGGTGCGGGAGACGCAGGAGCGCTTTCGACCCCACCGGTTCGCTGATCTGGGCCTGGAATCATCGACGGCGGCGTAGTCGGAGCAACAGTGCCCGGCGGCACGGCGCCGGCACCGGGCTGGTTGATTTGGCCCGGTGCAACGGATTCGGAGGGGCTGCCGATTCCGAGAAGACGGGTTAGCAAATAGCCGCCTAAACCAGCACCTGCGGCAATACCGGCATTACGCAGAATTGAACCGATATTACCGGTTCGAACGCCGCCGCTAATAGCATTCTCCGTTGCTTCACGAACAATTGTATCGGTAATGTCACGCACATCCACGGGGTTAACCCTAAGATCCTGAGTGCGAGCTAAGGCGCCGCCCGGATACATATATTCCGTACGCGAGCCGCCATAAAAAGGAGGCGGCGGGGTTCCGCCTGTTACAACCGTAGGTCGCACTGCTAATGGACCTCCGGGAGTCATAGACTCTCGACTTGTTCCGCCATAAAACGGAGGCGGAGAGCTTGGGGGTCGACCCGCCGCACTGAACGGAATACCTGTATCTACACGAACCCCACGGGTAACGTTTGGTTGCGGAGGAAAGCCAAGGCCAGGTGCGTCTTCCGGCACACCGCGAGAATATACATTACGTAAAGGGCCTAACTGTTCGGCCAAGATCTCTTCGCCCGAACGCCGAATAAACCCTGGGAAGTCAAGCGCTCCTGCAGAAGTACCTAAGGAGGCACCTGTAACTGGTTCAATATCAATAATGCCGCCCATTAAAGCCGGGCGAGCACCAGGCCTTACAGCTGTTTGAGTAACGCCAGGCATAACCGTAGCGTCAACTACTCTTGATGCTGGTGAACCTACGACAGTTGGTCCTGCAATTACACGTTTCAGCCTGTCAAATAAAAGCTCCTGTGCAGTGCGCCTAGGAGTCCCGCCGACAAGACTCATAAGATCAACTTGGGGAGTAGCGCTACTTGGCGGCAATGCAGGCAGCCCTCCCTCGGCGGAAGGCCCTGGAACACGACGAGGAGGGGGCGGAGCCTGGCCGAAAATATCAAGACCTTTCGGCGAACCGATCCCTACTAAGATGTCAAAAGCCTGCTGGGCCGCAGGTTGATTCGCAAAAATCCTTCTCCCCATCTCTGGAGAGATCTTACCTGCGTCTATTTGACCTAGAATATCTACAATACCTCTAAATTGATTCCTAGGGAGAAGCGGCATCTGAATAAGGCCGGGCGCTTCCTACATATTACACAAAAATTTGACTACCTCCACTTCGAATAAAAGAACAGTCTGTCGCCACGGGCAGTGTCAGGGGGACCAGGGATAGCTTGAATGAACTCGCCACCACTGCGTTCAAAACGATAACGTGCGGCAACGGGATCGCGGTAATTCGGGACGTACAGCATGTGTGCGAGACGCTCGCACTCATACATATAGTTTTCCCTCCAAACCTTAGCTGTCTCTCGTTTGTCCTGAACGGTAATAGAACGAGACACATCGCCTAGAATCGTTTCCTGTCGGCTGGACTGACGCCCCGTGGACAGCTCTGTTAACGATTCTGCAACTTCACAACGCTCTACCTGTTGAACAATTTTGTCGTAGTAATACTCGCTAGGAATTGAGTTACAGGCCTGGAGAAGACGGGCGTAGTCACCCGCAGGCACAGTAGCAATGTTATAACCTAAATGATATGCAACTCTGCTAAAGTTATAATCGTCTAACTTATACCCGAATACCTGTGCCGGGTTCCTAGTGATCTGATTGATCGCAGCATATATTACTTCTCTTTTAGTGCTATCAGTCGTGTCTGGTTGAAAGACAACCCCTTGCTGCGCTAAATAACTCTGAATTTGCTCAAGTTCTTGTAATGATAACTGCGCCACGAGGGGTGCCTCGCTATGGTTCTACATCTATTTTACAAGCAAATACGAAAGGTTAACTCACTCAACGTAAACCGAACCATCCTCCAAAACAGCATCCCAATCGACCTTGGCGATAGAACGCAGCTGGTCGAGTTTAGTAAACCGTTCGCCGGGTAACGATTGTTGAAGCTCTTTGATTTCTGTAGCGGTCTTAAGGCCCACGCCTTTCAAAATCTGCGTGAGTTTTTGCGGCGTGGCAGTGTTGATGTTGACCCGATCCTCGGCCGCTACGACCGGAGTGACCGTTGCCAAAGCGCGGCGGCCTCGTTTCATGACGGGTTTTGCGCCGCCGTTTTCGGACACGTTCTCCGCGACCAGTTGATTCTTGTGCGCAAAAAATACTTTACCTGTAGTCTCAGACCGCACCATCATATATTCACCATCGTCGTGAACACTGAGAATAGACACCTTCACCCCGCTGGGTTTGAAAATGTGCTCGGTTTTCTCAGAAACGGTCATCATGTTACTAGTGGAGCTAGCTTATTTTATAGCACAGTGCCATACTAAAAACAGGATTTTAGATTCAAAGTGGCCGCACCTCGTTTTGCTGGTAGTCGATTACTTCGGTCGCTTCCCTTTGTGGGCGACATTGTGGGCGCTGGCCTGGAACTGATGGATCCGAGCGAAGCCATCGACAAAAACATCAAAGACGCCTTGATCATCGGGGGCGGTGGTCTGCTCACAAGTGCTGCCACGGGGGGCCTTGATGCGATCCCTTCGTTGGCGAACTTCGCTGTCGATGCGGCAGCTATGGTAACGGGAAATAAAGCGCTAGAAAAACTAGGTGATCAATTAGATTACGTAGATCCGACATCCTACCTACAATACGCGTCGGATGCTTTGCAGTACGGTAAAGGCATCAGTCTTTCTACTAATCAACGGTACGCTGCAATTGAAGCGTTAAACGCTAAAAGAACTCGTGAGCAACAAAAGACTCAAATTGCGGCGCGTCCCGCACCGACGGCATTCCAAAACGGGAGCGATAACCCAAAAATTGGAAACGAAATGGCCCCTCTACAGGGCGGTGGGCAAGATGCTGTTAGCCCACTGACCTCTGCAAATTTACGAGTTTCCATCACGCCTGATACGATCGACCAAATCGAAGAGGCTGTACGAAATTATGCCGTTGTTAAGGACCTGACAAACAGGTATCTTGCAGGCCCGACGGTGCAGTTGACGTAAAAACGCACAAAAAAAAGCCCCCATTTCTGGGGGCACCCACTCATTACCGGATCCCGTCGAGATCCGCAGCAATCATACCACTCAGGAAGGAGTGGTGCTGGTATAGGCGTTGGACTCGATGATGCCGCCGGGCTGCAGAGCCAGATCGGCACGCTTAGGAGCTTCATCGGGCAGGAGCCAGCAGATCTCGCAAATGGCGAGAGCTTTGTCCTTGCCAGCCAGCTTGTTCGCTTGAGCACGGGGATCGTAGATGCCCGAACCTTGAGCATAACCAGACGCGGCAGCACCGCCAAGGGACGACACAGTAAACAGTTTGAACTGAGTAGTGTCGCGCAGCTGACGGAGGTTGGAGCTGTTCCAGGTGTCGTTAGACCGCCAAGAACCGTTGGTAATACGGCTGTTGGCGCCGGACAGGACAACGAAATGACCCGAAACAGTCGGGGTTTCGTTGAGACCTTGAGCCACGGCAGGGCCAAGACCCAGCGTGGGGGTCGCGGAGGAACCGGCAACACCGCTGCTGATCACGTCGCCGCCGTCCACACGGAGGGACATGCGGTAGATATACACACCGGAAGGCACCGAAATGCCATCAGTGATGTCAGCGCGGACGTCTTTATTCGCGTCGGGCGACGGAATAATGACGCTGGCGTTCAGGAAGGGCTGGTTAGCACCATTCTGACCGGAACCGTAGGGCTGAGCGTAGTAAGCCAGCTGGTTATCGCTCGAAACCTGATAAGACAGGTCGACGAAACCGATGGCTTGCTGGGCGATTTGACCCGGACGGAAAACGACACCAACGGGACCACCAATCGGCTGATTAGTGAAGCTGGTATCGACACCATTAGCGTTTTGGGCGGTAATGGTTTTTTCTTCGTGCCAGTAACGAAGAACGTTGATATAGTTACCAGGATAAATCTTGGCAACACTGAGTTGGTTGTTGTTGATAGCCATTGTCTAGTTCCTCATCAAGCGTTGAAGGAGTAGGCAATGGTGGCAAAGTCTGCGTTCAGCAGCTCAAAGCCAGCATAGAGGCTCCAGATCATCTGAATGAAACGACTAAAATCGTCGTTGTTGTTCAAGAGGACCTGAGCATTGTTGCCACCAACACCAATGCCCACGGCCTGAGGGCCGAAGAACATACCAATCGCGGTTTCGTACGAAGACGAAGTACCGGCGATAGTGGCGGTTTGGTTTTGGGTAGGCATGTTGGTCGATTCGAAGAATCGCACGCCTTCAAACACAAAACCGGTCGGCATGATCGGCTCACCGGCCACAAAAGTAGCCTGACCGAAGCCTTGACCCATGTAGATCGCGGCGTTCGGCTGCATAGCCGACATGAGGGGGTTGATTTGACCGTTGCCAGGATAACGAGCAACCTCGCGGAAGTCGCTGTTCTGACGCAGGTGCATCAGGAAAGTAGGATCGCAAACAGCGCGATAGAAACCGTCCTGATAAGTGGGAGTGTTCCGCTTGCGCAGGCTCTTAACCACGCGCAGCAGGTCGTCCTTAACGTCGAACTTGGCTTGTTCGGCGTTGGTATAGGTCAGCGACCCGGTGGCAAGGTTACCAGGGAAGTAATAACCACCTTGGGTGTCCGAAGACTGACCCTTCGACACAGCTTTCAGGAGTTCGTTAATGAACACCCGATCACGCCAACGGCGATAATCATCCAGAAGCGTAAGAGAGCCAATGGATTGATGGAAAGCGGTGAGGTTGCCAGTGTCCAGCAGAAGACGCTGCGCGGTGATCAGAGTCTCGCGAGCGATTTTGAAAGTGCTGGGCTGAGTAGGATCCGACGGATCGGCAGGACCAGTGTACTCCCGAAGAGTAACTAGAACTTTGTCTTTGCATTGTGTTATCCTAGAGGCTCTTTATCCTCTAGTTCTGTATCTTTGCCATCGATACAGATCGGACTATATCATCGGCCTCAAAATATTTCTTGAGGTCGTCGGGCACTCGTGCGACCTTATCGTCTCCCAAAACTAATTTCGGGAGACTCGCTAAACGCCTATTAGAGGCGGAAAGGCAGATCTTGTACGCTAATTCAGGAAGTATATACTGTTCGATACAAGGAACTAATTTTTTAAGTTCCTCGTATGAAAACCGAATGGAAAAATTTCCATTATGGTCTTTCCGAACAGTTCCTTTGGCTTTAGTTATCGAATAAATCCAATCGATAACAATAAAAACGTCTTGAATGTCGGCGTAATTTAGGCTTAAGACACCGTGAAGGTGCCCGCTGTCCTCATACACTCCTCCGTCGTCCTGCCAAAGAATACTTAAAGCCTCGCAATCCAAATCAGATAAAAAATCAGAATTGATTTTTTTCTCTTGTCCTTTGTACAAACTTTCGTAAACGGGTCTTAACTGTTTTTCAGCCGATACAGAGTATCGGTACTGTAAAGTGTAATTCCCGTCAGGAAGTTTATGCTTATAAGGACCATAGATTACGGCAGATCTTCCTAAATAACTGGCGAAACGATCAGCTTTATAAATCAGCCACGGTGTTTGTCTGAGGCAATGGGAAACTTGAAAGTAAACCCAAGAAGAGACAAATCCGTCTGTTTTCCGTTTGCGTTTTTTCAGGCTTAGGCAGCCGTCCCCAATGCAAACGCTTTTAAAAAACTGATGGTCCGTCAGCATCGCGCACTCTGCAGTCGTAGTCTCTGAACCTTCCCCCCGTCGCCGAAGGGCTTGGCTGCTGATTACCCAGTGTAATGGAGGGCTTCCAGCAATTCACCCGATTCACACCTGAGGTTACCCGCAGGCGGCGCCATTGACGATATTGCGGCTGCTTGCAGTACCGATGGTCTGCTCTGCAGTACGCTCACGGGATTCTTTACTGCCTGGGTTACCGAAGAAACGGTAACGATCAAGCTGCACGGTCTGGCCTGGTTGTTTACTGAAGTCATGAACGACTACAGGCTCTACAGCCATCTCTACGATATCACTTTGTTATCCTAAAGGCTCTTTATCCTTTAGTTCTCACAGTTTACCATCCCGTGAGGTCAGACTATATCATCGACCTTTAAGGTCGCCGCGCACTCGTGCCTTCTTATTGCCCGTTGCCGAAGCACTTGGGCTCGCTCACTTATAGGAATCAGAGTGAGGTCGATTTTATGTTTCATGCATTCAGGAACAAAATCCTGAATACATGAGCATAAAAGTTCCAGAGAACGTTTATTAAATCTCAAGTAATACAAACCAGTTTTTTTATGAAAGCTTACTTTAGAAGAAGCTCCGGTAAGAGCTTTAATCCATTCCCCTACAACAGAGGTTTCAGTTTCGCTTTCATAAACAGCAAGATTGCCTTGAGTTTCCTGCAAAGGGTTTGGATAAGGACGTCCTGTGCGGTAATCAATCTTTTTACGAAGATTTTTTACCACGCCGCCGTCATCACACCAAAACATCGCTAGCTCTTGTAAACCTAATTGGCTTAAAAGTGCAGGTGTAAATGTCTTTTTGTAGTTCTTATAAAGCTCATCATATAAATGCACGTAGTTAGAAAACCCAGCGCACCATTGATAGGCTTTTAGAACCCCATTAGACAAACACGGTGTGATGTTGGCCCTTGACCCTAGGATTTTTTCAGTTTTTTCTACTTTCCATTTAAGCCATTCAAGCTCTTTAGGAGCATGTGCAAGTTTGATCGAACAGACGCGATCCCACTTATAACGGCGATGGAGGTTACCGTCACCTAAAACGGTACCAAGTAGAAAACTTTCGCTCTCCGTAAACATCGACAAAGGTAGTCGTTGAACCTTCCGCTTTTTTCAAAGCGGCTTGGCTGCTGATTCCCCCAATAATAACTGACGGAGGGGTCCCAGCAATTCACGCGGTTTTCACTAAGCATTTACATGCTTAGGGCGCAATCGTTTACGCAGGATGAGGACGGTAGAGTTCAGCACCGAGCAGCTTCGGAAAATCGTTGTCGCAGTTCTGTTACCCTAGAGGCTCTTTATCCCCTAGATCTGCATCTTTACCATTGATGCAGCTCGGACTATATCATCATCTGTGTGCTTAGCACCAGATGTCGGGCGCTCGTGGATAGTTCATCCGGTCTGGACTACTTTATCTAGTCTCTGAACGTTTCGTGTGTTCCCACACGACTTCGCTGCTGATTCCCTCGATCTGACTGCACAATCAGATCCAAAATCTTTGTCCGGCTCAATGACCGGGATTAAGTTTTCAAGGTTCTCAGGTAAGACCTGATTGGAGTGCTAAAGGAAGGGTTCCAGCAATTCACCCGATTCGACATAAATCTCGCGATTTATGCGCGCCTAACGACGAACAAAGCGTCAACCTCCGAAAACTACGTTCCTACTCTAACTACAGGACAACACTAAATAACATGTCGCTGTCTTGTTTTTAGCGGTTAAATATTTTTCTGATTACTGCTGTTAACTGAGGAACTAAAGGTATGCACCATGTTCCGAATGCCTTCGCCGAGTTGATAATACGGTGCACCTAAGTTGGTAACATACTGGGCCGCTTTACCTCTGTAGATATAGCGATTCGTAATACCCATAGATCCCGGCTCCGTAGCCCGTACAAGTTCAGTGTGCGTACGACAGTAAACAGGAGGCTGGTAAACCCACGCTGCGCGGGAGCCGCTATCGTCGTTCGTGGGGTTGATAAGCGCCGGACCGCTATAGCGCCCGTGGACGTTACCGCCCCCAGTCCAACCTTCGGCCGAACTATTTTCAGCTGGCGTCTTGAACGGATCGTACGCCTGAGTTGCCGGCGCGTCGCCATCGTAGTAAGTGAACTTGCCAGCATCCCTTAATCCAGGCTGCGGCCCATAGCTAGTTGCTACTTGAGTACCTGCAATCGTAGTTACAGATAAAACTCTGTATCCTTTATAAATACTAAGAGCGCCGCTAGGAGCAAAATACTGATATTGGTAGTCATTCCAATAACCAGACGGCGCGGGAGGGACAGCACGCCAATTTGTACCTACAAAAGGTAAGTAGCCAGTCGCTTCGTCCTGTTGAATGATGTAATCGTTATTTTCAGCTAATAAATAGCCGCCATCTTCTGTAATGATGTAGAAAGGACGCAGGAAAATAAGCCCGCTAGCATTCGGCGGTCCTGCAGTTAAAACCCCATAATCAGATCCGACATCCATGACGCCGGATCCAACAAATTTGTAAGCCTGATGGTCAGGGCCACTTTGAATCCGGCGCGGCCCGCTGTCATATTTCCAATTGCGCAACGGATTGTAGCCCATTATCGCTTTTGACTCTTATTTTTGTATTCTACGGCTTTCTTCTTTGCGTTAACTCGTTCCGGCAAGTTGCCTCTTGTCTCTCGTTCGTACTCAGCTACTTTTTCTTTCGAAATTTCGCCACGCTCGGCCATCGCGTAAAATTTACGACGCTGACTATCTGATACAAAAGGCACGACGCACTAAAAAGCTACGCTTTAAGTATAAGTCCCTTGCTGATGTCGACTAAACCAGTGCCGGAAAAATGCCCGAAGGAGGTGAGATCAATTTTTGGCGATTGAATTGCGCGCCAAAGACCAATCATGTCCATAAAACGAATGTCATCTAAGAGCAACCAACGTCGTTTGCACGGCATCGATACTTGAGACAGCTGTCGAAGAAAAATAGGCTCGAACCGATTGTCTTTAGGCCCGTCGCACATAATGAAGTCGGCGGATTTGATCAAATCAAGATTGTTGCTAAAAACAACAGGATCAGAAAGATCCTCGATCTTCTGTTCGATGTCGAAGTCCTTGCATACGCCTGGGTAAAGAACAGAGTCAGGGAATTCATCATAAGGAGTAACGTCAAAAGTGACTACACTAGATCCTTTATGAGAATACTGGCCCATCACACGAGCTGAGAGCCCTGTAAATGTTCCAATATCGATCATTAGCTGAGGCTGGGCTAACTTAATAAGTGCCGCCAGCAAGCGATAATGGTCACCAGGGAAGGCGTTAACGAATCGCCCCGGAATATCGATACGGAGACGAGAGGCCTCGAAAATCAGAGACGCAACAAACGCATAATCATCAAACTCCTGGGCGGCAATATCGTCATCCACGGAAACGATGGCGCTTTCAATTGCGTGCCGAGGGTGTCTGATGAAGTCTTTTTGTGCTTCAGGGTATGCGTACCACTGCGGGTTTTTCTTAGGGGCCGTGGGGTCGACGTTGAAGATTTCCACGGGGATCGGTTTCGACTGGTTTCAAGCCTAACAGCATATTGACAATAAAAAACCCCGCCGGAGCGGGGCGAGGTCTCAACGAAATCAGGTCAAGCGTTGTCCATGACAAGGAGCTTTTGACGGAAAGCGTCGGGGCTCATGTTGGACAGATAGCGCCAAGCCTGTTCGGGGTTGCGATTCATGACGGCGCCAAACTGATTCCACTGGGTTTCAGGATTGGCGTTAGGGGCGCCTGCGCCAGCACCGGCGGGAACAGCAGGCATGTTGTACGACTGCTGCTGATACGGGTTGACGTTTTGAATCTGAGCTGCGGCGGCAGCGTCACCGATATCCACGGGGTAAACCTCAGTGAAGAAACGATCCGTGTAATCGGCAAGCTGGTCAGGATCAGTCAGGATGTGCTCCATAGCTGCGGAACGCAGTTGGATTTGCTCCAGAGTCTGATTCTGAGTGATCAGAGCATCCTCAAGAGTCACCGCGTACTGATTGAGGACGGCGGGGGCTTCCACGCCGAAATGCTCAACGACCTTTACGGTTTCGGGGCTTAACTGTACGGTTTGGCTCGGTGCGACCGTAGAAGTCGGATAAGAACTCGGGGTTGTAAACCCGTTGTTGTAAGAGATCGGCGCTACCGAAGGGGTTTGAAATTCCAACCCTTGGAGAGCTGAAGTCGGATTGCTCAGTTGAGTATCCCATGCCTGCGGGGCGCTCGGATACTGTGACGCCGGGGCCTGGGGCGTAATCCGAGAAACCACCCGCTCCAGGGACCCCATTGCCGCCTCCCACGGATTGGACGGGGATGGGGAGGACGTTGACGGGTTGGACGGGTAATTGGTAGTAGGGGCCGAGACGGGTGTTCCCTGCGACTGCGGTGCGACCGTAGCCGTCGGCATAGCTACCACCTGGGTAGGTTGACTGGCCACCCATTGCGGGTAGGAGCCCGGAGACTGCGCCTGGGGTGCCGCCACGGGGGCCGCTACCGCCTGGGAGACCGGGCTCGGGATCGAAGCTTGGATCTGCTGGCTCATAGCTGCCCGAGTAGGTTAATTGCTGGGAGAGGTGATCGAACGTCCTGTAAAGCAAGGGCGCCAGATTTAATCTGGGGTCCACACCTAACGGTTTGTCAGGCGCTAGAGGATGCGGCGTCTGCAACATCTGCCCTAATAATACTAAAAATTGTTGGAGTGCGCTCTGGGTTTGTTGAACCATTCGGAACGGAAATCCGTTCAACATTTCCGAACGTTCGCTTTCGGTTTTGTCGGGGAAAAGGAAAGCAAGAGCTTTCACACTATCCACGCCGAGTTCCTGAAGGTTGCGAACGACGATGGATTTTCGGTTGATGTCTTCTGCGGTGTCTTCGTAAACATCGCCTTGGAAACGATAAGAGACCTTACGTTCACCATCAGGCGGTAAACCAATAACACCAGGGGGCACCTTGTTCTTTTCAATGGCGACTTGAATCGCCTCGTTAACTTTGGCTTCGAACTTTTGCGTAGCAACCTGAAACTTTTGAAGAGCTTCCGGTGTCTGTTCGGTCGGCGCCGTGGGCTCTTTAAGCCCAGAAGCCGCGACAAAACTGCTTTTAAATACCTGCTCTTGATGATAAACAATCATCTCAAGCAGTTTATTGAAGCCGTACGTTAGGAAACTCTTGTTTTTGCGTAGGGCCGTGGCCTGAGCCCGACCCATCAGACCTTTAATTTCCGTCGCAGTAGCGCCAGCCGAAATCGAGATCTCGTCCACGCCGCCTAAAGCGGTACGGATTTCCTCTCGCATCAGCAAGGCATAACGGTTCATGTCGCCGTTAACGGGATCCGGCGCGATGTAACCAACACGATCGCTGGCCTCAACGTTGGCGATAACACGGGGAACACGTAAACCGCCAATCATCGACGAACTGCCAAACGGCTCGCTTACACGGGTCGATGGAGTATTCGGACCCGCAAAACCGCTCTGGCTGGAGATTGTCGGCCTGAACCCGGTGTCCGCGTTCGAAGCTTCGACCAGATCGCTACGCGGACGCGAACTAACTAGCGTCGGATTGCCGAAGAATTCAATGTTCTTCGCGATGTTCTTGATGATCTGATCATGGAGCACAATTTGCTCCATAAAAGCATCAAAGTCGCCCTCGCCTTCAGTTCCGCTTGAGTTGGGGCGATTCAGTACCTCCACGGCGGGAATAAACCCGAGCGGATTAGGCCGTGTACGAGCGCCTCCTACAAAACCATTAGGTTCAAGCTCAAAACTTAGTTTTGTGTCCGACTCGAACTCGCTGATTTCGTTTTCTTTGATCGAAATGCGAACGTATTTCTCGTTAGTGCCGTATTTGTCGCTAGGTAAGCCTACGGAAGGTCCTTTAACCTTGAAACTGTAAATAATGACGACTTCTTCTAAGGATCCGTTTATGTCGTGATAAACGCGGTATTGATCCTTAGTAAAAAAGGAGATTTGGTACTTGATTTTGGGATCAGGGCGGAAATAAAACAGCCCACACCCGTCGATCAAGAAATTGCGGATGATCGAAGGGAAACGAATATCGAGTTTATTGAGTTCAATGATATCTTCAATAAACTTGGTTCGTATTTTAAAGCTATCTTGATCACAGTAAAAATATAAACCTTTTTTGATCATAAGCAGCGTCATTTGCTGCAAATGACCTAGAACGGTCATCGTGGCCGCATTGTGAGAGCGATCTTGAGTACGGGCGGCCTCAAGAATCTCTTCAAAACGAGATTTGATCGATGTATCCGTGGCCATGTATCAACCCGTAAGGATCTTTAAGCGCTTAATCACTTGGCTTCTTTTTTAGCACGCATTGCCTTCATTTTGCGGGCTTTCTCCACGGCCGCTTTACGCTTACTTCCGTCCTTGCCTTCTTCTTTGCCTTTCTCTTTAGCTTCGAAGTGCTTCTTAAGAGCTTCGGGCATTTGACCGGCCATCGCTGAACAGGAAATTACGTGCTCTCTCTATTGTAAACGCCTCCGTAGGTAAAAGCTCAGGAGGGAAATACTCCAAAATATGATCCGAACGGCCGATAGGATCGGTGTTACCGACGTCGGGAGTATAATTCTGTATAAAATCTTGAATTTTAGTGCTGTTTAACGGCGCAGCGGCTGAAGGGATATTGTCATGACAGTGTACAAAGGAGCGACATTTGATTTGACGTCGTTCGTTGCTTCCCATCCAGCTGAAATGCCAGCCGCAAGTTCCTGCGGCGACCTCAACAGGATCCAAAAACATGCTTCGGTCGACGACTTCACCATCCTTATAAAAATACCTACCTTGCGACTCTCTGATCGCTGACAAACTTCTGTTTTGGCGCTGCTTGTTGATTAAAAAATAGGGTGCGGACCAGAAATACGGGGTCCCGTCAGGCTTACAAGCCCGTCGGTCGGCGCGCCCCATCAAAAAAACCATCGGCGCATGGATAATCATGTCGTAATTTTCACTTACGACCTTCAATGCATCGGGGATTTTGCATGGATCTAGAATCTCGTCGCAATCTGAGACAAAAAAGATCGTATTTTCGTCACACATATCCATAACGTGAGTCAAAGCGTCACGCTGACCACGCTCGCGTACCCAGGGATCCGGGTTCTCTTCCGCCGACGGCAGCGAAACCTGTACAAGACTAATCTTGTCGGTAGGAACTTTAAGTTTTTCCAGATCCGCTTTGCATGTGAAAGCTTTTGGATCACCCCGGTGGGTTTTATCAGCTTCAACAATCAGAAATCGATCAACATGCTCGTAAAGCATTCGGATTCGAAGCTCTAGAAGCTCAATTTCGTTGAAATAAGGAAAACAATCAATGAACATACTGATAAGCCGATGTGGTGCCAAAAAAGAACATTTTAAGCGCGTCGGTAGCAAATAAAGCCGGCGGCAAACTATTCATATCACATTGTTTCAAAAGATGATCTTGACGATTTAAAGGGTCGTGTCCGTTATGTTCTGGTTCATAGGTTTTCATATACTCTTTAATCTCGTCGTTATCAAATAAGTAATGTTCGGCGATGGAGTTAGCTTTGATGTTTCGTTTATCTGAGCCTCCCATCCACGTGAGGTGCCAGCCTGCATCCCGATTACCGTAGTATAAATAGTTACCAGCTTCTCTAATTTGACTCAGAGTAGTTTGTTTAATCTGATCGCTACTCACTACCATGCCGCATTTCCACTCAAAAGGCACACCGGCAGGCGAATGGGCCTCAAGATTTGCGCGCCCAAAGAACATCCGCATGGAGAGGCTGACGTATTTAGAAGGCATTTCCTTAGCGAGTTGAACAGCCTCTTTAAGCTTCTGCGGATTTGGAATTTCGTCGCAGTCACTCACAAAGAAGTAAACACCGGAGGGTGCTTCACGCATGGGAATCGCTAGCGCATCACGCTGTGCTCGCTCACGAATCCACGGATCAGGAACCTCCTCAGCCGACGGCAACTCGACGTGAATAACCTGGATCTTATCGGCCGGGAGGTCCAGCTCTATAAGATATTCAATACACTTAAAAGGCTTGAGATCGCCTTTATGAGTTCTATTAGCTTCTACAATAAAAAAAGCGTCTACGTGATCTTTAAGCGTATTGATGCGAGCTTCGAGAATTTCCTTCTCGTTAAAAAACGGAAAGCAATCAATAAGCATCGCACGCCAGTTCAACTGGCAACATACTAACTCTTACGCTGAAATTTGACCAGCGCGAACGGCACGACTAAGCCGAGGCGGGATTCTTTGGCCACGGGCAGACGGAGTGACGGATGTTCCAACGGTACTAACTTCAGGCGTAAAGCCGTTAGCAGGTTGTCCAGGTAACGTGCTACTCGAATTATCAAATGCTGTCTGTGCCCGTTTCGCTTTAGCTTTAGATAAAAGTTCTGAAACGATCTCAGGGGACTCTCGCAAAGAAACCCCAGAGGCTGCGTTCTGAATAGACGGCAGCGTGGCCGACGCAAAATTGGCTTGGAAATCAGGCGACCCCGGCATACTCTGCTCATTTTGAGCAAAGCTAGTCATAGTAGGCAACTGGGCTTTTTGTTGCCAATTAGCTGCTTGCTCTTGTTTTTTCATGGCGCGAGCAAAAAAATCGCCTGCCTGCGCGAACCCGTCTGCCATGATTCAAGAACTCTTTCTCTTAATATACTCGGAAGCTTTTCTTCGAGCTTCTCGTGCTTTTGCGGTGTTGGGAACCTGAGTATTCACAGGTCGATCGCCAGCAGTAGCGCGTTTTTTAGTTTCGTCGGTCGCACGTCGTTCTTCGGGAGTTAGTCGAGCCCACGCCGACTCAGGTAAGTATCGTTCTGTGCGACCTTTTTCGCGAGCTGCATCAGTCATCTGTCTATTGTCTTGAGACGTTAGGAGTGTAAAAGTCAGGTCGGCCCGTCAGCGAAGCATACATCGCCGCCTTGCCTAACAATTGATTTTTAAGGGGGTTAATCATACCAGAGATAATATCCGTCCTATTATCTCTTGCACGAATATTACGCGATAAATCACCCGTTGTTATAAGCGTGTCATAAAATGATTTGTCAGGCTCAATAAGAGCCCGTAAGTAAGATGCGACGGTGTTGGTCATAGTCAGTCTTTTTCACGCTTTTCGTACTCTTCGCGGGTCATCCACTTTTCTTTACCCCAGCGAGTTAGTCGGTTCGACGAAGACTTTTTACCTTCGTACGTGCCGCCCATGTCTTTATAATACTTGACCGCGAGCTGCATCGCTCGTGCCGAATGACCGCCAAGTTTTTCTAGGGCTTTAGCTTTCGCACGCGCCCATTTCTCAGGATCACGTTTTTTTGCAACTTCAGCCATAACTACTGACGTCAGTAAAGAACCACGACGCTATCGATTGTCGACGTGCCTGAGATAGTCGTACAAGAGATCGGAATAAGCTGATCAGCTCGGACAGAATTCAACGTAATGGCACTACCCGGTTGTCCATCCGCAGGAACGATAACGAGTTTATAAGCTGCCGTTGGCGAAGATGCTTGGGTGTATAACGCCCGACAAGAAGGAAAATTCGCATTGGTGCCTGATGCGACGACGAAACCGCTGGCATACGGCAGAGTCGCGCTCTGACCGTAATATGACCCAAATGCTTTAACGTCCATATCAAGGCAGTGTTTCTACCAGTTTAACCAAATACTCAATTGCTTTCTCTAAATCCTGTTTTTTGTTTTTGTCTTCCCAACGCCAAATGTATTTCAACGCGCAGCCTTCAAGATAACCTTGATACTTAACAAGCCCCATAGAAGCTCGTTGAATTTCATAACACTCTAAACCGTTCTTTTTATAGTACGAAGGACGGACAGCCGGATCAACAAGGATTGAACCAGAATATTGTTCCTCCGCACTGTTCGACTTGTTTTCGTCTGAGGTAACTTTCTCGGACATTTAAGGTCTCACATTGATGTTTGCCGCAAACAACATAGCAAATGTTCACTAACCGGTCATAGTTGTAGTTGCGAAAATTGCCACGCGTCACGCGGTTAAAAATGACTCTATATCCATAAGTCTATTGTCTTTAGCCTCAAGCTGCCGAGTGTATTTAAGATCGTTGTGTAAAACCAGTGACTGATCGATTGGCACATAGTACGCCCCTTTTTTAACAACAGGCACACAACGCCGGTGGGGTTGTCCTTTGTTCAGGCTTTCGAAACACAGACCCATTGAGCGTCTATCCGCAATTGGCCAATCTCTAAAACCACTCTTTAAATAACTCAGTTCAACATCAAAACTGTCAGACGCTATGTATTTTTCTGCGCTACGCTGAGTTAAAATAGAAGCTCCGTAATATGGATTACCTAGTTGCGCCAGACAATGTGCGCGCTCAGAGTTAATAAGTACGCACTTTGTTTGGAAGTCGCCTGTTATCAGCGCATTTGGCGTCGGGCGCGTAAAAGACCATTGGTGGTAGTTATCAAACGGGATTTTGCGGCCTGAAACTGACTCGTAGCGAATAAACCCAGGCTCTAGGTTCAAAGGTCGCAGCACAGACTCCCACTCGACAAAATACCTAAAGTTATCTAGTGTTAACACGATATCGTCCTCTTGATAAATATAAAAATCTGCGTCTCTAGAGCACACATGGTCCTTGAATACTTCTTTGTTTGTCCACGGCAGCGCAAAACCTAAATCAGGCTCCGTGGCACACAAAAAAGTTCTCAGCAGCTGCAAATCCGACAGACTGAATTGAACTTCATCAATATCCCCTTCAGATTCCTTGTTGACCGTAAGGTACAGCCGCACATCCCCTGGGAATTTTAAATACTCAGAAATTACCTTACGAAGACTATGGATACGATTAAGGGGATTGTGCGCTGTGATATAGACATTGACCCTCATGTTCAATACTCAAGCTGGAAGTTTCCACGGCGCTGCAGGAAGTGAATCAGATGCGTGTACGCATCCAATAAATCATCATGGGCCGTTGCACCAACGTTAATGATCTGATCGAACAAAGCATCGAACTTTCTATATTTGTTAAACACTAAGTTCTTGTTTTCTAGAACACCTAGTGTGCCTCTGAAGCGTGCGATTTTATCTCCTCGGAACCCTTTAACCTGATGAATATTAAGGTTGCCTAATCCACGGTCGAGAATCAGAACCTGCTTTAGGTCTGCCGCCAAAGAGGCTTGATACGCAACGGACTCAACGACCAGCGTCACCGTGGAATAGGTAGGAAAATATTGATCTTGTTCATGCACTAAAATCCCCCATTCAACCAACATATCACACAACAAATCGATCTTCTCTAAGTTTCCGATCGAACGACACTGATGTGAGTCAATTATGTAATACTTATCGCCCCTACGACCTCCAAGAACAAACGCCGTATAGTCAGATGTTTCGTTAGCACTGGCACTCAGGTCCATGCCCACGGCCAGACTGTCGAATTCGGTAGCGACTTCTCCTTTGATCAGCAGATCAGGCGACACAATCAAATCGCTTGTCATCACCGGTTGCTGCTGGTACTGGAAGGCAAACGCAACCGGATCCAGTTCTTTTTGTTGCAGCAGGTAATCGACTGACCATTGCGACGGCCAATAACTAACAGGGTCCCCTTTGTCGTTATAGGTGATCGCCTCTTGCTGAACCTGCACCCAATTTTTCTCGGGCACAAACGTCGTTTTGTGGATGTCGAGCGGGTGGAACCGAGTACCTAGGCAAATCGCCCGCCCTCCTTCAAAGATAATCGGACTGATAACAGACGACCAGTTACTCGCCATTTCTTCTCTAATTGTAGGGTTTTTAATATCTGCACTTGATTTAATAGGGTCATCTACCAACACAAGGTGCGCACGTTTAGATGTAATGCTGCCACGCAGGCCTGCCGCCCGCAACGTAAACTCTTCATCGCCCAGCCGTGGGATCCCGGCGTAATCAAAATCAATCGACCAGCCAACATCCGACTGCATACCCTGTTTGAGCCGGCACGTCGGAAACACTTTTTTGAACTCGGCAGATTCCACGATCTGACGAATAATACGCGACTTAGGAATAGCTGTAGCAATGTTATAACTAACATAAATGATCTGCAGGGAACGTTTGGCTGCTGTGTGCCGCCCGATGCACCACGCTGTAAACATATTGAGCACGCTACTTTTTGCCGCGCCCCTTGGTGCCAAAATATCTAGGTTTGGTCCTGCAATATCTAACAGATACTTATTACTTTCATGTGTGATTAAATAGTCATACCATTGCAGCATGTGCGTTGCAGGAGCCTTGTCAAGCAGCGTACAAAAAGTCTGAAAATCATCAGCTGCTTTAGTGTAAATAGTCTCTACTTGTTGAGTCTCAACTTGCACGGCTTTCGCGGCACGAAGCTGAGCAGACCGACGGTACGCGAAACTCGAACGACTAGGCATGATTATTTTGCGAGCACTGACGTTATACTGACACAATTAAAGCGGAAAAATCCCCGGCATGGCAAAAATTCTGTGGTACGGAGACGCAGTATCTAACACCGGGTTTGGCCGAGTAACACACAGTATTCTAGAGCATTTGCATAAAGCCCACGAGATCGTGGTCGTAGGCATCAATTACGACGGGGACCCGCACGAGTATCCGTACAAGATCTACCCTGCCGGCACAATCAACCAACAAGATCGTTTTGGCCTGGCACGGTTACCTGAGATCATTAGCAAAGAAGATCCTGATTACGTGATTGCACTGAATGACATCTGGATTCTTAATCAAGTATGGGAACGCATCCAGTTCCTGAAAGAAAACAAAAAGTTTAAGTTTATCGCATACTTCCCTGTTGACTCGGAATACTACGACGACTCGATGCTCAGTAACATCCCCGCGTGGGACTTTGCAATTACGTTTACGGTCGAGTCGGCAAAACGCCTTATTGCACAAGGCGTACAAAGTAAGGCTCTAGGGGTTATCCCGCACGGCGTGGACCGAAATCGGTTTGCGCCCATGGATAAACAAGCGGCTCGGGCAGCTTTAGGTTTACCTCAAGAAGCATTTATTGTCTTTAATGGCAACAGAAATCAGCCTAGGAAGCGAATCGACCTGACGATCAAATCCTTCGTGCAGTTCGCCGCCAAGAAAAAAGAAGCGATGCTCTATCTGCACATGGGTCAAAAAGACATGGGGTGGGATGTTATCGGTCTGTTTCAGCGTGAAATGAAACGCGCAGGGCTAGATTCCACGCGGCGGCTCATGATGACTTCGACTGACATCAATTATTTAAGGGCGCCCGACGACAGTGTTCTTAATTTGATTTACAACGCATCCGACATCGGCATTAACACCTCGGACGGAGAGGGTTGGGGTCTTGTGTCGTTTGAACACGCGAGCTGCTGCAAACCGCAGATCGTGCCTAATCACACAGCGTGCAAAGATATTTGGGGTGACAAAGCCCTGATGATTGACATTGCCGAATGGTACGTCGATAAAGATCTCAGCGTTGAACGCGGGATTGTTTCGGTGCTGCACGCGGCGGAACTCATGATGACTCTGGCAAGCAGCTCGACCGTTTACAACGAAGTAGCTCAAAAATGCTACGAGGAGACCCAAAAAGATAACTACAACTGGGCGACTGTCGCTGAAGGTTTCAACGTTGCGATCGAGCACATGGGAGGTGTCAAGTGAGCATCCGGTATTTCCACAAGCATTCGCACTGTCTGTACCCCGTAAAAACACGCAGCACACCGGAGCTAAATGTTTACGAACAAGCAGAACAATTAGGTGGTTCTTTTAGCCGAATCACTAAAGGTCTGGACCCTAACATCTGTTTCAACTTCAATCCCACGCTGCACAAAGACGGCGACAAAACTTGGATTGCATGGCGCGCACAGCCCGAACCGTTTTGTTTCCGCTGGGACAATCGGTATTTCTACTTAAACAATCGCCCGACAACAATTCAAATTGGCCAGCTGGCTGACGATGAAACTGTAATTGGGGTCAAAAACGCCCGAAAGAATCCGCACCGTTGCAGTTACGAAGATCCTCGTCTGTTTGAGGATACTTCCGGTGGCTTGTACCTTCAGTTCGTGGCGTCAACGTACGCATCGACGTACGCAAAAAACGGTAAGCATCTGTTCGATAACTCAAAAGTTATCGTCGGACGACTCGATGAATACGCCGATATTGTCGACACAATTGTTCCTAATCTAGAAAACAACAGAAACAAAGCTGCGTGTGAAAAGAACTGGTGCTTTTTTACGCACAATAATGAACTGCATATCCTGTATTCGATTTATCCGATGCGCATTCTTCGTGAAAGCGGAGAAACTATCGAAGTCGATTCAAGCTTGCTGAGGGTCGCAACTAAAGACAGCCCCACATTTTGTTCCACGGCCCCCGTGGACATCGGCAATGAATACCTCGTTTTCTACCACTGGAAAAACGGCGCCCGCGACCCCAACGGCACGGTGTATCTTAAGTATTACACCAGCGCATTTACCCTTGATAAAGAGACATTCAAGATAAACCGATTGTGTGAAAAACCTTTGTTGTACGGCTCGCTTGCTGATCAATTGATCTGGTGGACGGATCTTTACGGCAATCCGGTGTCCAGACAACCGGCGACGATTTTGCCGTTTGGATGTTTGGTAGAGAATAACGAGGTTGTGTTGTCAGTAGGTGTCAATGATGCTTTTATGGGCATCATGCGGCTGCCGTTAGACAACGTGCTTAACAAAATGACTAATATCGTCAGTTAGTTTCTTCGCGTTCAATAGTGGCCCAGACCATTTCCGACGAATCCCTGATCAAGTCGGAAATGGTCGGTTGGTCGTCAAACGCTTGAATAAACTCACGAATACAACGATCGGCACCAGCAAGCAATAAACCACGGCGATCAATGCCGTCCGTAATAGCCCGTACTGCCTGAATGTGAGACCTAAGCTCTTTCTCAAGGACAGCAATTTTTGTTGCAGCAGTCGCATGATCAAGCGTCCCTGTGACTGTCATATCACGTACATTCTTAATGTCTTTACGGATATCGTCAATTTCAAATAGTAAGACTTTTCTTAAATCTTCTTTTGGATAGCGTTCTTGAATCCACGCGGTCAGGTCGGCAATACTACCGGCAAATCCGGGGTTCAAAAAACGAGCGTACAAAAAGGCTTCAATGTCGCTCGTGGAGTTTTTGGCGTAATAAACGAACGCATCGTGCTCCGATTTAGCCAGCTTGCCTAGCCAATCAGCGACAGTTTTGCTCTGTCCAATCGAAGTTTTAATCATGCGATAGCGGCTTTTCCGGCCAGAGCCGCACCTCGACCAAACCGTTTGAGGGCTAGCTGTCCTTCGATTTGACCGCGCTGCAGCGCGAGTTGATTTCGGGTTGCTTCTTGTTGTTCCGCGATACGAAGATTAGTGGTCAGAATATCTGATACAGCCTTATTCTGGCCGGCAACAGTTTGAGCAGCAGCCTCGGCTGTCGCAGTAGCAGCGGGCTTATAGAGTTCGGCTAACGACGCAGAATCAAGAGCTTTAGCTGCACCGGCAACACCCTGTCCAAGAACTGTACCGCCGGCAGCCATGGCGCCAGTTCCAAATTCACCTAACTTAGTCGTAGTTTCTTTGCCGATAGCTCCTGCTGCTTGGCCGTAAGTTTCGGCCAGAGATTTCTGAGTTTCGGTCGGAGTTAAGGCAAGCGCTAATTTAGCCTCACCGGTTTTAGATTGCAGTCCGGTGACAGCCTCAGCATATTGCGAAGCGATACCAGTTTCGAGTCCCTTAGCTGCCTGTTCCTGGGCAAGTTTTGTCGTAAACGCTGTTTGTTGAAGGTCCGCAGCCTGCTTAGCCTCGGCCCCTAACGCACCAACTTCTGCGCCTCCTGCCAACGAAGCAGCCTGCTGGGCTCCGGTTAATTGACTCTGCAAGGCACCCATTTGGGCCGCATAGCCAGGCAATACAGCACTCCAATTAGTGATTGTACTTGGAGGAGCCACGCCAGGCCTAAAGATGGCGTCCATCAGTCCCGTGCCGGCACTTGCACCAAACCCAGTAGCGGCTGCTGCAGCAATAGGAGCTAGAGCGATCATTGGTTACTCCTTATTTAAAGGCTTGAGCGCCGGCTTGAGCAAAAGGCGCCAAAGCGGTCAAGACGCCAGGATTCGCTTGGGTTCCACGGAACGCGATCTCGGCCAATCCGAGTCCCATGGCGCTATCGCGATTGATTTGAGCGGTAGTAATATCTTTCCAACTCTTAATGTTTTCGAGTTCAATCTGACGCGCAGTCATTTCTCTAGTTTTCTGAATACCCGCTTGCTCAGTAGCCTGCAGCAAAGTCAGCATTTCATTTAACGAGATTTGCGATCCTTGACGTCGCGCCTCTGTCACTAAAGGCAGAATATCCTTCAGGTACTTATTGATATCACCCTCGCCTGCCCCGGTCAGTGGCGGGGTCTCAATCTGACCGCGAATGTCCTTTGGAGTTGGCGTGGTCGGTGTAACTGGAGGCGGCGTAACACTACGGTTGCCTTGATTATTTTCATCGGGTTTGGTCGGGCTCATGCTCCCGCCTGTAGCCACGCCGACAACGGCTCCGGTCACAGCGCCAGCGGCACCGGCTCCCAAAGCACCGCGATTTTTAAAAATAGAAGCCTTGAGGCGGGCTAAAAGAGCCGGATTAGGTGTAGTCATCAGACAGCCCTCGCAACTTCGGTAAGAACAGCGCTGCCAGCCAGGTCAGGCTGAGCAAGAATACTTTGAATCGTATTCTCCAAGACATTCTGAGCCAAACCATATTGACTCATAACTTTCTGCCGCTCAATGTCCCCCAACTTCTCAGCCTTAGTCCGTTCGATCTCAGATTGTCCTTTCAGTGCCTCCAGCGCACGTTCTCGACCGGCCGCGCCTTCTAACGCGATGTCTTGCTGTTCGTATTGAACTCGAAAGAACTCTTCAGGCGATAAAAGCGGAGGAAGCGCCTCCCTCATGCCAGGAGGCAAGAACTGGCGCTTAAAACTCTCCTCAGTTAAATAACGCTGGTACGCTTCGTAAGCTGCAGGAGACTTGATGAACGTCTTACCGGAGCCGCCAGGCGCCTCAGGAGCCACGGCCTCCGTGGCCGCTAACGACCCTCGGGGTCCGATCAGCGCATTGGCGCCCATCATTAAACCCGAACTAAGCAGCTCGGCCAGAACTTCGCCTGGGAGATTAGTCCCAGACATCAAATTACCAGCAGCTCTAGCGGCCATTATTTAGCTCCAGGGTTGTCGAATGAAATACCGCTGGACGGCTTCTTCATATAGTTTACAGGCTGCGCAGGCATTTGACCCCGCGCTAACTGTTCTTTTTGTTCCGCCGAGGGGTAGGCAATCGTCTGCGGAAAGTTGGACTTCAAATAAGCCGCCAAAAACTGATTCGGGTTTTGCTCCTCGAACTTATCCCGTAAATCAACTTCTTTAAGTTTTTGAATCTGGTGTTCCATCAGCCCATTTCCTGATATTTCTGACTTGGCGGAATCGCGTTGCTGTTAGGAGCGTTCAGCAACGAGTAATTTCCGCCGTAATTTGGGAGATCATACGCAGCAGGTGCTTGCTTGCTTAAGTAATCGCCAAATTCTACGCCGCGTTCATCCACATTTCCTAATGCAGTGGACAGCATCCTAACTAATTCAGGATTGCTGAGAAGCGCCATAAGCAGCTCCTCGACCTCGCGGGTGTCGTTTTGGTTGGTTACGCCGGCTTGCAGTCGACGGCCGAGCTGCACCTTAACCATAGGCGCAGTGGTATCAGGATACCCGTTAAGCGACGCTGTGGCGCCGGTGTTAATACCTTCGCCTTGTTGCCGTGGCATCGGCGGAGCAGCCCGAAAATACTCCCGCATGACCACGGCCGTCATTGGTGCGGCGGCAGCTTTTTCAGCAGGAGTCGTCGGGACAGGCAGCCCGAGGATCCGGGCGGCTAGTTCGTAATCAGCCGGGGAAAACACCAGAACTCAAAGCTACCGATGGTTCCATTGTAGGCAGTATTTTAAGCAAATCCCCCGGCTGAACGTCTAAACAGATACAGATTCGCTCCAAAACATCGGGGGACGGTATGTAACGATTGTCTGTATATATTTTGCGTGTTGTCGTAGGAGACAATTGAGACATCCTGCTCAACTTAAAAGAGCTGATGTTGTTAGCATCAAGCAGATTTTTAAGGGTGTTCACTAAACACCCGCTAGCCGTATATGCGCTATAAAACGGCATTGCGTTTAGCTCCTGGGTAATGGCACCATACTAAGACAAACACCAGTGTTACTTAAAAACCTAGATGTTTTTGTCGAACAAAATCAAGATCGTAGCTAGAGAAATCAAGCGGCAGGTTGGGGTTATTGAACGGATTGGCGAACGGCTCTCCTTCAATATGGTCCTGCCAAGCCGGAGACCATTTTGAGTGCATGTAGTGTTTATTGAATTCATGGGCCACGTGGATCGCCTCGGCAAGCTCAGGTTCGCTTCGCCAAGTTTGGCTACCGTCTTCGTACGAGTCAACTTTCGTGCCATGTAAATAAGGCAGCCCGACACTCATGACACGCTTTAATGGTTTGTTCTTAAACCGCATACCATAGTCCATATCCTCGCAATACCCTGGATACAGATTTTCGTCAAATAACCCATACTCTTGAACAACCCAATCTTTAAGTAAAAACAAATCCCAGCCGCCGTTACCGCCATGTACCATGCCGACATCTTGAGCCTCGGCGTGGCCGGCCATTTTTTCTAAGAACCCTGGCGTGAAACAAACATCATGATTTGAGATAATCCAATAGGGGGCTTTCATGTACGACTTGATTATGAGATTCCACGCGCCGCTACAGCCCAAATTGGCTGGCAAATGGCAGACGACAATGTTCTTGACAAATTTGTGACTTAACTGGGTCAGCGCATCTAACTCGTGAGTAAGCTGGTTGCGCCCATTGTTGTTAAAAACAACAAAAGTATCGACAGGGTAATCGATACTCATGAGTAATCGAGATACCCAAAAAGGCGTATTTACAACAGCAGTACCGATTACAGGAATCGTCATGTCGGTTTTTTTGGTAGCACCATAGTAGCACTGCCGGGTGTTCAAAGCTCAGAAGCTATTCGCTCTAGTTTCAAGCCAGCTTCATCGAGCATTTCAACTGACGTCGTAAAACTGACTACCCAACGCTCAGGTATTTCAATGTCCGGCACGACAATTCGAGAAACACCAGCTTGAATCAGCAGAGTACAACATGAGCTACAAGGCAAAAAAGGCCAGATATAAACTGTAGAATCGTTTAAGCTGACACCATGCAAACTAGCTTGAGCAACGATATTTGCTTCGGCGTGAACTGTTCGCAGCAGTTTTTCCTGTCGGTCGTGCAAACGCTCGGCCGAATCCGCCACGCCGCGTGGAAACCCGTTATACCCGGTTGCGAGGATCCGTTGATTTCGAACAGCAACAGCCCCGACTTTGGTTGAAGGGTCTTTAGACCAGTCGGAGATATGTTTTGCGAGAGATAAAAATCTCAAATCCCAGTTACAAAAAACTGGTTTGCGAGAACTATCGCGGTTCCACGCGGCGATCAGCTGGTTTGCTTTTGGTTTGATCAAATGAAAACTACTGACGACACCTGTCTTGTCTCCAATTTGAACAAAAAAACAGCCGTCGTCGAGAGTCTTAACCTCCAGAGGCGGATGTGAAGTCACTTTTAGATCTCTCGGTAAGAGTTAAACGAGATTACCTGTATTCATTAAGCTCCGCTAAGGCAAAAATTGGGCCACTACCCATAAAATGAGCAGGATCACAGCGTAGCTCAGCGCAATAGCAGTGGTGGTCACGGGAGGATCCTGGACGCTACCCACAAGCTAAGCAGACACACCACCACATAAGCCACGGCGAGGACGCCGAACTCGTGGAGGGTCATTCGCCCACCTCCGGCAGCGGCAGGGAATGGGCGGGAAGCCAGACAGTTTGCGGGGAAAACCCACAGAACTCGGCAACTGCTTTGTGAGTTGCCAATGTCCAATCAGCGTACCAGTCATCTGACTCGTCTCGCCCCCACCAGCATCTCCCCTCCGCATCGCAATCCTCCGGCCCCGGCGGCCGCTCGCTCACCGGCACCGGCTGCGGTGGGTTCAGGCGGTGAAGCAGGTCGGCAGCGCGATCAAGCCGATCAGCTTGGCGGATGTCAAAAGGGGCAGGCGCTAGTCCTCCTGGTTTGTTATGGCGTCTCCAGTAGGCAATGCCCTTCAGCGCGTTCACCAATTCCGCCACCTCCCCCTTGGCAGGCGGCAACGGCGCAGGGTTGCCCCAGTGGGCTAGGACGGCGCGGGCAAAGGCGATTAACTCGCTGCCATACGCCTCAACAGCGCATTCAGTCTCTGGTTCGTATTCGTCGGTAGTGATGCCAGAACACTCGTATGGTTCGATTGTCGAAGCGGCAATGTCTAGCAGCTCCTGATCGCTAGGCTGCCCAGTGACAGAGGCCGGCTCATCTGCGCTCCCCATGCGGTAGGTGCGTTGGAACAACTCGCGACCGATCGGGTATTCCTCGCCATCTACGCCGAGCATGATCAAGTCATCCGACTGCACAGGCGTAATTCCCTCTCGGGTTGAGACGTGCTGCTCACCTGGGCGCTGCTCGCGCACATGGACGGTGATCGGAAGTTTGACGCACGGCTGCCACTCGCTGCCGACTACCTCGGGCACAGCCGGTTCATCTGCTAGGGCGGCGCGGGCGCGGTTGACGGTGGCTTCCCAGCGAGCTTGATGTTGTGGTTTCCAGTCGCATCCATCTGCGTCCCAGCTTGCAATTAGCTCAGCACACAAGGCGCGGAAATCAGTGCTCATTGGTAGTTCTCCACAACAGGGGCCTCAGCAATCAAACGCAGTAGCAGATCCCGCTGGCGCAGTCGAGCAGCCCGAGCAGCAGCATCGGCAGCATCGACAGCATAACCAGCAGCAACAGCAGCAGTCCTAGCAGCAGCAACAGCAGCATTAGCAGCAGCCCTAGCAGCAGCATCAGCAGCAGCAGCAGCAGTCCTAGCAGCAGCAACAGCAGCATTAGCAGCAGCAACAGCAGCCCAAACAGCAGCAGCAGCAGCATGAGCATCCCTAGCGGCAGTCCACTCTTGCCCACGGGCAAGAAGGTCCATCCCTGCAATCACCGAATCAATGATTGCCTGAAGTTCAGCAAACTGCGCGGGCAAACAACGCAACTCAGCAGCAAGAAACTGCCAGCCAACAGCTGACAAGTCTTTGCCATCACAGCCGACTGCATCGGGAAATGCGGCAAAAAATGCCTTGGCTTCATTAGCAGGTAGTGCCTCAAAAATGTTTTCGGCAATGCGCTGAACCATCACGGGCAACCCGTAAGTTGCCTCGTTGAGTGAGGGATCATCCCGCTTGGCAAGGCAGCCAATGAAACAGCCACGCTTGCCTCCTTTGTCCCAGTAAATACCCTGAACAATAGAGTCAGCAGCAACGTGCGCTGCGATTTCTTCGCGGAGTTTGTCAGTGTTCTTAGTAAGAATGGTCATTGGTGGTTCTCCAGTTCGGTGGCGATGGCGAGGAGTCGATCACGGCTTTCATGTGCCGTGAACACCGGAACCAGTGTTGACCCCCACGGTGTTCCTGTTAGCGGGAACGCCTGATCCGCAGCAGCACGCAGGGCGGCGGCAACACCACGTAGCTCGTAGTCCAGGATGCAACCAATACCGCCCGCATGGTGGCCGTAGGCATCTAGCACCGCCTTGGCGTCGTCGCTCAGGTGGCTGAGGTCGTTGGGGGTGAGATCAGTCATCGGACGCATCGGCGAATGATCAATCTTCGGATGTTGTCGGTGGCCGCATGTGGATCAGCCTTGGCTTCACACCAGCCGAGCTTTTGCAGCCAAGCCAGAACCATAATCACCTCTTGCGTCTCGCGCCATTCCACACCGAGGCATTTAATAGCAAATCCAAAGCACAAGAGAAAGGTGTCGTCGGCGGCTGGCGTCCAATTCGACGGCAGCGCCTGCATAAGCGCCTGCTGATTGGCCCGCATCCACTCAGGATTGCCCACAGTGCCGCTGAGCCGCGTGATCACTGCTTCGGTTAAGCGAAAAGAGAAAGTGTCAGCCATTGTTCTCCAGCTCCTGCAGCCGCTCCAGGGCGCGGCGGATTGCATCGATGTTGCAATCGAGAGCACCAGCCTGTTCCATCCCGCGAAGCTGCTCCAGCGCCTGCTCCGCCAGGCTCGGCGGCTTGGGGCGCATGGCGGCGCGGAGTTCTTCAGCGCCAGAAATTAAGCACCTTCTGTGCAGCCACTCAC
>JACCDO010272230.1_pt1 | contig 43726 bp, 30 predicted proteins | sample 7446101 | NCBI WGS metagenome assembly JACCDO01 (sample SAMN15323440, study PRJNA562643) | freshwater metagenome | isolation source: river surface water | place: USA:Blue River Watershed | collected 2017-08-16 | reverse complement strand
ACGCTCCCGCCCGGCCAAGCCGGACGAAGACAAAGCCGTCAAGCCGGTGAAACGTGCCCGTCGCGGCTCCGTGGCGAAAGTCGAACAGGGTGAATTTGCCGCGGTGATCGCGGCTCCGGAATCCGCGGCGCGCGTCGAACCGGTGATCCGCGAGGAACCGCCCGCACCACCGCCGCCCCGGGAGGAGCCGCGGTATTTCCAGCCGTCCGAATCGGCGCCGCCGTCCCGTGAGCCCGAGCCTCGGGCCGAGCCTTCGCCGGCACGTGAGGCTGCCGAGCCTCGCCCGGAGCGCGAAGACTTTTCGCCGTCCCCTCGTCCCGATGAGCCGGTCGGTGCACGGGAACCGCAGGGCGCGGACCAGTCTGAGCCACGCGATTCCGGCCCTTCGAGTTCGCGCGAGAACGACGGTGGCGGTCGCCCGTCGCAGCCACAAGCTCAGGGGAATCGCGGCGACAGTCATGGCGGCGGGCAGCACGGTCACCAGCCACACGGCGGAGGTGGAGGCGGTGGCGGTGGTCGGGGTGACGACCGCTTCTGGAAGCACGGTAAACGCAAGCGCGGCCGCCACGGCGGCGGCGGACACTGGCAACCGGGCGGGCAGGGCGGGGGACACGGCGGGCGGGAGCAACATCCGCCGCAGCCGCCACCGCCGAGCACCGCCGTCGTGTTTGGCGATCTGCCGAATCCGTCCCGCTTCAACGATCTCCCGGCGCTCGATGCACTCGCGGGCCAGTTGGCAGTCGGCGAGGGCGAGCCGATCTTCCTGCACCAGATCTACGCGAAGACGCTGGCCGACCTCACTGCGTTTGCCCGCGGGCAGGGCGTGCCGTTCGACGGCGTGCCCAACCGACGGCAGCTGCTGGCGGAGATCTTCAAGTTTGCCGCGGCGAACAAGCGGCCGCTGCGCGATGTCGGCCACATCGATCAGAACGACCGCGGCTGCTTCGTCGTGCACGAGCACGTGAACTACCGCCTGTATCCGGAAGACGCCTACCTGCCGGACAGCCTCGTCAAGCGCTACGGTTTGAAGCGCGGCCATCGCCTCGAGGTGCTTCTGCAACCGCCGCTCGAGGGCGAGCGCTGCCCTTCGGTCGTCCGGGTCGAAAGCGTCATGGGCATGAAGCCGGACGACATCTCGAAGGTGACCCCGTTCGAGGAGCTCGTGCCTTATTACCCGCTCAAGCGGATCCTGCTCGAGGATCCGGACGTGGTGAAGGACGTCTCCATGCGCGCCGTCGATATCCTGACGCCGATCGGCTTCGGCCAGCGCGGGCTCATCGTCGCGCCGCCGCGCACGGGCAAGACGATCCTCCTGCAGAACATCGCCAACTCGATTTCGGCCAACAGCCCCGAGGTTAAGCTGATCCTCCTGCTCATCGACGAGCGCCCCGAAGAAGTGACGGATTTCCGCCGTCACACGAAGGGCGAGGTCGTGTCGTCGACGTTCGACGAGACACCCGAGAGCCATGTGCACTGCGCCGAAATGGTCATCGAGATCTGCCGGCGCCGCGTCGAGCAGGGCGAACACGTCGTGATCCTGCTCGATTCGATCACGCGCCTCGCCCGCGCCTACAACGCGCTCACCAGCGGCGGCAAGACGATGTCCGGCGGTCTCGAATCCAACGCCCTGCAGAAGCCCAAGCGCTTCTTCGGCTCCGCGCGCAACATCGAGGGCGGTGGCAGCCTCACGATCATCGCCAGCGCGCTGATCGATACGGGCAGCCGCATGGACGAGATCATCTTCGAGGAATTCAAGGGCACCGGCAACAGCGAGCTCCACCTCGACCGCGGGCTCGTCGAGCGCCGCATCTTCCCCGCGATCAACATCGATCGCTCCGGCACGCGCAAAGAAGAGCTGCTCTATCACCCCGACGAATTGCAGCGCATCTACTCGCTGCGCCGCGCGATGCAGGGCCTCGGGCCGATCGAGTCGATGGAGATGTTGATCACCCGGCTGAAGAAGACCAAATCCAACACCGAGTTTCTCCTCAGTCTCGCCCCGAAGTAAGCGCGCCCCGCCGCAATGCAATCCAGCCCCCTGCCGTCCGCCTCCTCCGCCGCCGACGATTACGTCCTGCAACTCGCGGTGGAGCGCGGCTTGCTGCATCGCGCGCAGATCGACGCGGCCCGCGCGCTGCATGCCGCCAACGCAAAAGAAGGCCAGCCCGCCCCGCGGCTCATCGATGTCCTGGTAAAACAGGGAATCCTGAGCGGCCGGCGCGTCGCCGAACTGCTCGCGAACGAATTCGGCATGCAGATGGCGCCCGATCTGACGAACATGCGCATCGGCAACGATACGCTCGAACTCGTCCCGCGCGCCATCGCGGCCAAGCACCGCTTGCTTCCCATCGCCCGCGAGACCAACAAGCTCCGCGTCGCGATCTGCGATCCGCTCGATACCGACGGTCTCGACGCCCTCGGCTACGTGGTGAAGATGCCGATCGAAACGGTGATGGCCACGGTGGAGGAAATCATCTCCGGCATCGATCGCTTCTACGGCAAAGACGCCAATTCGATCGACGACCTGCTCAACGATCTCTCGGCCAACGATGCCGCCGACGCCACCACCGCGGTGGAGAGCGATCCGGCCGCGGCCACGGCCCAACCCGATGCCGAAGCCGACGCACCGATCATCAAGCTCGTCCATCAGATCATCATCGAGGCGATCCAGCGGCGCGCATCGGACATCCATATCGAGCCGCTCGAAAAGCGCTTCCGCGTCCGCTACCGGATCGACGGCGTGCTGATCGAGGTCGAGAACCCGCCGAAGCGCCTCCAGCTCTCGATCATCTCGCGGCTGAAGATCATGGCGAACATCAGCATCGCCGAAAAACGTATCCCGCAGGACGGTCGCATCCAGATCCAGGCCGGAGGTAAACAACTCGACCTCCGCGTCTCGTCCCTCCCGACCGCCCACGGTGAAAGCATCGTGATGCGTATTCTCGACAAGGAAGGCCTTACGCTCGGTTTGCCCGAGCTCGGCTTCCTCAGCGACGACGCCGCGATCTTCGAGCGCCTGATCTCGCTCCCCGACGGCATCCTGCTGGTCACCGGCCCCACGGGCTCGGGCAAGACGACCACGCTCTACGGCTGTCTCCACTTCATCAACAAGCCCGACCGCAAGATCATCACGGTCGAGGACCCGGTCGAGTATCAGCTCAACGGCATCAATCAGGTGCCGGTGCGCCATGATGTCGGCATGACATTCGCGTCCGCCCTCCGCGCCATGCTGCGCCAAGCGCCCAACATCGTGATGGTCGGTGAAATTCGCGACCTCGAGACGGCCGAGATCGCGATCAACGCGTCGCTCACCGGCCACATGGTGTTCTCCACGCTGCACACCAACGACGCGCCCGGCGCCGTCACGCGCCTCATCGACATCGGCGTGAAGCCGTTCCTCGTGTCCACCTCGCTGCGCGCCGTCATGGCGCAGCGGCTCGTGCGCAAGATCTGCAAGAACTGCAAGCAGCCCTACACGCCGGATCCGAACGAGGTCCGCTCGCTCAACATCAACCCGGCCCAGGCCGCCAACGCCACCTTCGCCCGCGGCGAGGGCTGCGGCAACTGCAACGCCACCGGCTACCGCGGCCGCATGGGCATCTTCGAGATCCTCGTGGTGAACGACGAACTGCAGAAGATGATTTACGAGAATGTCGGCACGGTGAAGCTGCGCGAGAAAGCGCGCTCCCTCGGCATGCGCACGATGCGCGAGGACGGCGCCCGCAAGGTGACCGCCGGGCTGACCACCATCGACGAGGTCGTATCGATAACCGTCGGCGACGCCATCTAGCGCGCCGCGCCTCCTGTTTCCCCCCACGCTTCACTCCGGTTCCCCATGAGCTACGAAATGAATGACCTGCTCGACCTCATGGTCGATCAGGGAGCCTCCGACCTCCACATCCAGGTCGGGCAGCCGCCGACCATCCGCCTGAGCGGCAGCATGACTCCGATCGACGGTCCGGCGCTGACGCCCTCGGACACGGAGAAACTCATGCTCTCGATCACGCCGGACGGCCACGTGAGCAACGTGAAGCTCAACGGCGGCGCCGACTTCGGTTTCGCATTTGGCGAGAAAGCACGGTTCCGCGTCTCCGTGCTCAAGTCCAAGACCAACTACGGCATGGTCCTGCGGCAGATTCCCTACAAGATGTTCGGCCTGCGCGACATTGGGCTGCCGGATAAGATTCGTGAACTCCTGTATCGCCCCCGCGGCCTGATCCTCGTCACGGGCCCGACCGGCTCGGGCAAGTCCACCACGCTCGCGTCGATGGTGAACTACATCAACGAGTGCCGCGACGGACACATCATCACGATCGAGGACCCGATCGAGTATTACCACAACCACAAGCGCTGCGTCGTCACCCAGCGCGAGGTGCATGTCGATGTGCCGAGCTTCTCCGAAGCCATCCGGCGCGCCCTGCGGCAGGATCCCGATGTCATCCTCGTCGGTGAAATGCGCGACCTCGAGACGATCGAGGCCGCGATCAGCGCCGCCGAGACGGGCCACTTGGTTTTCGGCACGCTGCACACCAACAGCGCCGCCAAGACGGTCGACCGCATCGTCGATGCGTTCCCGGCCAACATGAAGGACATGATCCGCACGCAGCTGGCATCGTCGCTCGTCGCGGTCATTTCCCAGGTGCTGTGCAAGAAAATCGGTGGCGGCCGCGTCGCCGGCTACGAGATCATGGTCAACACGACTTCGATCGGCTCGCTCATCCGCGAGAACAAGACCTTCCGCATCCCTTCCGATATCCAGACGGGAGCCCACCTCGGCATGATCACGATGGACACGCATCTCATGAGCCTCGTGAACCGCGAGATCGTCGCGCCCGACGAGGCGCTCGAGAAGGCGCAGGATCCGAATGTCATGCGCGAGAAGTTCCTCCAGATGGGGCTCAAGCTCCGCGAACTCTAAGCTGTCCCCGCCCGTCCGATCCGCATGTTTCCCAGCCACAGTCCGGCGATCTACGAATTCCTGAAGGAGCAGCGTCTGGTCGATGCCCAGCAGCTCGACGCGCTCAACGAGGAGCACAAGGCGACCGGCAAGCCGCTCGCCGATGTCGTCGTCGACCTTGGCCTCGTCGAGAAAGAGGAGCTGCTGCAACGGATCGCGCTGCACCTCGGCTACGATTATCTGCGCGAACTCCCGGTGCAGTTTTCCGGCGAGGCGATCGCCGCGGTCAACGGCAAGCTCGCCCGCGACTACGGCGTGATGCCGCTGCGCGCCGACGACCAGAGCGTGGAACTCGTCGTCACCGACCCTTTCAACACGCAGGCGGTCGACGACCTCGCCTTTGCCCTCGATCGCAATGTCCGCCTCTACTTCGCCGATCCCGACAAGGTCGAGGTGCAGATCAAGCAGCACTACGGCGAGGATCAGGAGAGCATCGATGACGTGCTGCAGGAAATCAGCACGGGGAAGATCGAGACCGGCGGCGGAGCCTCGCGCGAACTCACCGAGCGCGACATCGAGTCGATGGCGGAGCAGACTCCGATCATCAAGTTTGTGAACCTGGTCATCGGCCAGGCGATCCGCGACAAGGCGAGCGACATCCACTTCGAGCCGTTCGAGCACGAGTTCAAAATCCGCTACCGCATCGACGGCGCGCTCTACGAAATGGCGCCGCCGCCAAAGCAGCTCGCGCTGCCGATCATCTCGCGCGTGAAGGTGCTCGCCAGCCTCAACATCGCGGAGCGCCGCGTGCCGCAGGACGGCCGCATCAAGATCAACATCGGCGGCCGCGCGGTCGACCTCCGTGTATCCACGCTGCCGACCCAGTTCGGCGAGAGCGTGGTGCTCCGCGTGCTCGACCAGTCGGCCGTGCGCCTCGACATGTCCCAGCTCGGCATGCCCGAAGACGTGTTCAACGGCATGCAGGAGATCCTGCGGCGGCCCAACGGCATCTTCGTCGTCACGGGCCCGACCGGCTCCGGCAAGACCACCACGCTCTACAGCGGCCTGCGCGTCATCAACACCGTCGATCTCAAGCTCCTCACGGCCGAGGATCCGGTGGAATACGAGATCGAGGGCATCATGCAGGTGCCGGTAAATCCCCTCGTCGGCCTCACCTTCGCCTCGGCGCTGCGGTCGTTTCTGCGTCAGGACCCCGACGTGATCATGGTCGGCGAAATCCGCGACCTCGAGACCGCGCAGATTTCCATCCAGGCGTCCCTCACGGGCCACCTCGTGTTGTCGACCTTGCACACCAACGACGCCGCGGGCGCCGTCACCCGCCTTGTCGACATGGGCGTCGAGCCGTTCCTCATCGCCGCATCCCTTGAAGCCGTGTTGGCGCAACGTCTTGTCCGGCGGATCTGCTCCCAGTGCAGGTCCTCCTATGTGCCGCAGCCGGAGATGCTGGCCTCGCTCGGCGTGAATCGCGACAGCGTGGGCAGCCGGCAGTTTTCCTACGGCAAGGGCTGTCCGGTCTGCAGCCAGTCCGGCTACAAGGGCCGGCTCGGCATCTACGAGTGGCTGCGCCTGTCCGACGCGTTGCGGGACATGGTCACGCGCCGCGCGCCCACGCTCGAGATCCGGCAGAAGGCGATCGAGCAGGGGATGCGCACGCTGCGCGACGATGGCTTGCGCGCGATCTTCGACGGCAACACCACGATCGAAGAAGTCCTGAAATACACCTGACCGCCATGGCCAAACCCGCCCTCCGTGCCGCCGCTCCGCTTGCCGCCGTGCCTGCACCCGCAGGCGAGAGCGCGCAGAAACGGGCCGCGTCGCTCCTCGCCGCCAATCGCGCGCCGGTGGCCGCGCCCCGCCGGCGCTGGTTCGCCCCGCGGATCAAGTCCAAGGCGCTTTCGGTCTTCACCCGCCAGGTCGCGATCCTGCTCAAGGCCGGCATGCCGATCCTCCGCACCCTCGAGGTGCTGATCCGGCAGGAGAAAAACAAGGGCTTCCGCAAGGTTCTCGAAGACATCGCCGACGTCATCCGGTCCGGCGGCAACGTCTCCGAAGGCATGGGAGCCCACCCGCAGATTTTCGACCGGCTCTACGTCAACATGGTGAAGGCCGGCGAGGCCGGCGGCGTGATGCCGACGGTTTTCGATCGTCTCGCGGTGTTCATCGAGAAGGCCGAGAAGATCAAGGGCCGCGTGAAATCCGCGATGATCTACCCGGTCATCATCGTCTGCGTGGCGGTCACGATCGTGGCGATCCTGATGGTCGTGGTCGTGCCGAAGTTCGAGGACATCTTCTCCGGCCTGCTCAAGGGCCAGCCGCTGCCGGCGCTCACGCAGTATCTGCTCAACGCGTCGAACTTCATGAAGAGCCACTACCTGATCGCCTTCGGCGGCTTGGTCGGCGCGTGGTTTGCGTTCCAGGCCTTCTCGCGGACGACCTTCGGCCGGAAGGTGCTCGACTGGCTGATCATTCACTCGCCGGTCGTGGGCGACTTGTTCCTCAAGGCCGCGATCGCCCGGTTCACCCGCACGTTCGGCACCTTGCTCTCCAGCGGTGTGCCGATTCTGCAGGCGCTCACCATCACGCGCGACACGAGCGGAAACGTCCACGTCGCCAATGCGATCAACGTGGTGCACGACCGCGTCAAGGAGGGCGACAACGTCGCCAAGCCGCTCGAGTCCACGCACATTTTCCCCGGCATGGTGACCTCCATGATCGAGGTCGGCGAAGAGACGGGCGCGTTGCCCGACATGCTGACCCGCATCGCGGAAACCTACGACGAGGAGGTCGACACGGCGGTCGACGGACTGACGGCGGTCATCGAGCCGATCATGATCGTGTTCATGGCCGTCATGGTCGGCACGATCGTCATCGCGCTGTTCCTGCCGCTCGTCAGCATCATCGAGAACCTGAAGTGAGGCGCCCGTCTCCGGAGGCGCCGGGGACTTCGACGGACAGCGAAAGGTCGGATCAGAGCGGAAGCTGCGGCGACGCGGGCGGACGGAGCTTGCGCGTGAGCAGCTGGGAATTGAGCCCGGGCAGGCGTTCGGAAAACTCGTCGGACTCCGGCGTCTGACGCAGGGCGCGCTGCACCATGCCCATGCGGGCATCGAGATTGTCGATCATCGAGACAAACACCGCCTCCGGCGTCGCGGCGTAGACGGCCGCGCCCCATTCGGGTTCTCCCTGATGCGAGAGGATGATGTGCTCGAGGCGTTCGAGGCGGTCGGCGTCGAGCTTCGCCTTGATGCCGTGTTTGCGGGCGAGTTGGTAGCCGAGCACCACGTGCCCCTGCAGAATGCCGCGGCGGCTGCGCTTCGTGGCGAGCGTGCCTTCGTATTCGATGGCCTTGCCGGTGTCGTGCAGGAGGATGCCCGCCATCGCGAGGTCGGCGTCGACTTCGGGATACAGGGGCAGCAGTGCCTTGCAGGCCCGGGCCATGTGCACGGTGTGCTCGAGGAGACCATGCCGGTAGGCGTGGTGCATCGCGACCGCCGCCGGGGACCAGCGAAACGTCTCGCCGATCTCATCGAATACGCCACGCACCGTCATCCGCACTTCATCGTGGGCGATCGCATCGATGAACGCCTGAAATTCCTGCCAGAGGCCTTGCTGGTCCTCGGGTGCGACCTCGACGAGATTCTCGATCAGGCCGGGCGCGCCGAGTTCGCTCTCCGCCAGGGCGGTCACCTTGCCGAGACGTGGCGAGAAGCGCCCCTGGTAGAAGTCGACCTTGCCGTCGATCCGCACCACCGCGCCTTCGCCGGCGGTCTTCAACGCTTCGAAAGCCGGGCTGTCGTTGAACACGGTGCACGAAAAAGAGCCCGAGCGGTCGCCAAGCTCGGAGCTGTAGAAGGTGTTGCCGTTCGAGGCGGTCTTGGCGGCGAGCTTCTTGATCACCAGCACGCTCGTGAACGGCTTGCCGTTGGCGGCGGTGTCGAAGGCTTTGAGTTCGCGGACGGTGAGGGGAGCGGAATCCTCGGGCATGGCGGAAGTTTTCAGGACGCGGATTTCACGAGCTGCGTGTAGGGGCGGAAAAACGGGTGCGACACATCGCGCAGCAACGAATAAAACACCGTCTCCGTCGGCAGCACGTGCACGCCATCGCGGGCCAGCGCTTCGAGACACACGCGGGCGTCGGACTCGCGGCGCGCCCCCACGGCGTCGCTCAACACCGTGACGTGCAAACCTTCGGTGAGAGCGGCGACGGCAGTCTGATAGACACAGATCGGCGTCTCGATGCCGCAGAGGAGGAGGTGCTGCACGTTGCGCTGGTGCCGCAGGGCGTCGTGGATGGCATCGTCCGCCAGCGCGGAAAAGGCGTGCTTCGGCCAGACGGCGGCCTGCGGCGCGAGGCGCAGCAGATCCGGCAGCGTGCCACCGAGTTTCTCCGGCACCTGCTCGGTGAAAGCGACGGGGAGCCCGAGTCCGGCCGCCGCGGCGACGGCCAGTGCGCACCGTTTCTGCAACGCTTCCGGCTGCGCCATCACCCGCACGAAGGGCGCCTGCATGTCGAGGCACAGCAGCAGGGTGTCGTCGGGGATCGGAAAGGAAGCGGCAGCCATGCGAAAGCGGGATGCCGGAGCGTGGCGCGCTTTGCCCGCGGGGAAACGTTTTTCCGCAATCCCGGCGCCGCGGCCGGAAGCCGTCGGCGCGATGGAAAAGTGCTAGCGTCGCGGGGGAGCGGCAGTAAACAGGAACGTCTATGGACATGCATCTCCAGCCCCTCGCGACGACCTGCTTTGTGTCGGGCGAGCCGTTCGCGGAGGGCGCGCGCGTGGCGAGCTTTCTCGTGCGCAGCGGCGCGGCGTTGGAGATCATGCGCTACGATGTGCTCGAGTCGCAGCTCGGGACGTTCCAGCCGGAGGGGCAGGTGGCGTGCCGCTGGGTCCATGCCTTCAAGCCGCGCAAACAGGGCGAGAATGCCGACCGCGCTCTGAAGCTCACTGCGGAGAATCTGTTTGTCGCCCTGGCCGACCCGACGACCGAGCCCACCCCCGAGAACACCCGGCTCGTGCAATTCCTCGCCTTGATGCTCGAGCGGAAGAAAACGCTGCGGCCGAAGGGGCGCAGTGCCGACGGGCTGCGCAATTTGTTCGAGCATGCGAAGTCGAAGCAGATCTTCGAAGTGCCGGCCGGCGAGCTGACGCCGGAGTTTTTCGTGGCGGTGCAGGAACAGCTGAGCGTGCTGGTCGGCGCCCCCAAGCCGAAGACGGATCCCAATGCCCCCAAGCCGGAGGCGGCCGCGGGCGAGGCGGCAACGGCCGCTGCGGCTGCGCCGGTCGAGGCTCCCACGGAATCAGCCGGCGGCGGCGGTGGAACAGCGGCGGCCTGACGTCCGACGCGAGCGCCGGCGCGAGTGGCGGTTTGGCGTGCGGCGGCGAATCACTTCAGCCGCAGGTCCGCGACGACCGGCAGGTGGTCGGACGCCTCCGAGTTGATCACTTCAATCGTGCGGGCCTCGAGGTTCGCGGACGTGAACCAGATATAGTCGATGCGTTTGGCCGGCTTGCGCACGGGGATGGTGAAGCCGTCGCCCCGTCCAGCGACCACCCAGGCGTCGGTCATGAATTCGCCAATCGCACGGATCGGCGCGCTGGTCGGCACGGCGTTGAAATCGCCGACGAGAATCACCGGGGTCCGGCCGGCGGCGGCGACGAGCACGCGCAGTTCCTCGACGTTGCTGCGACGCTCGGCGTCGTCCGGCCGGTGGTCGAGGTGCGTGTTCATGAGGAGCACATCGCGGCCGTGGATATCGAGGAGCACCTGCAGCAGGCCGCGCTGTTCGCCGGGGCGGAGCATGCGGTAGTGGGTGTTGCGGGTCTGCTTGATGGGAAAGCGCGAGAGCGTGGCATTCCCGTAGTCGCCGCCTTGATGGAGGATGTTGCGCGCGAAGGCCACGTGCATGCCGGTGAGTTTCGCGAGCTCGGCGGGAAGGTCGCGTTTCTGCGTGCGCTCGACGCCGCGATCGACCTCCTGCAGGCCGACGAGATCGGCTTTCGCGTCGAGAATCACGCGGGCGATCCGTTCGAGATCGAGCCGTCCATCGAGGCCTTCGCCATGGTGGATATTGTAGCTCATCACGCGCAACGCGATCGGTTCCGCGGCGCGGAGCGCGGTGGAGCACGCGAGCAGGCTCAGCAGCAGGGAGGCAAGGATTCGGCGGCGGGGCATGCGTCCTGAATGTCCGGCGCCGCGCGTGACGGAAGTGAAAAACGGCCCGGCCCAAAATCGGACTGGAGGCGCAGCGCGGAACTTCGCACGCTGCCGCTCCTATGCGCAGGTCCCTCGGCTACGTTTTCATTCTTCTCCTGGCAGTGACGGTGCGCGCGGCAGCGCCGGCCACCTACGACGTCGTCGTGTATGGCGGCACCTCGGGCGGCATCGCGGCGGCCGTGCAGGCGGCCCGCATGGGCAAGACGGCCGTGCTGATCGAGCCGACGCAGTTCCTCGGCGGTCTCACCACGGGCGGGCTGGGCGCGACGGACATCGGCAACAAGCGGGCGATCGGCGGCATCGCGCGGGAATTCTACGGCCGCATCTGGCAGCATTACCAGAAGCCGGAGAGCTGGAAGCACCAGAATCGCGCGGAGTATGTGAACCGTCGCGGCGGTGCCAACGACCCCGCTGAGACGACCATGTGGACGTTTGAGCCGCATGTCGCGACGCGGGTCTACGACGACATGCTGCGCGAAGTGGCCGGCAAGGTGACCGTCGTGAAAGGCGAGCGGCTCGACCTGGCCAAGGGCGTGATCAAGGACGGCACCCGCATCGTGAGGATCGTGATGGAGAGCGGGCGAGCGTTTGCCGGGAAGATGTTCATCGATGCGACCTACGAGGGCGACCTGATGGCCAAGGCCGGCGTGCGCTATCACGTGGGCCGCGAGGCGAACTCCGTGTATGGCGAAACGCTGAACGGCGTGCAGGTGAAACACTCGGTGAGCCACCAGTTCACCAAGCAGGTCGATCCCTACCGCAAGCCCGGCGACCCCCGCAGCGGTGTGTTGCCCGGCATCAATCCGGAGAAGCTCCCGCCCGACGGCACCGGTGACGCCAAGGTGCAGGCCTACAATTTCCGCATGTGCACGACGGACGTGCCCGAGAACCGCCGCGCCTGGGAAAAGCCGGCCAACTACGATCCAGCCTGGTTCGAGCTGCTGTTGCGCAATTTCGAAGCCGGCGATCACCGCGTGCCGTGGAACCCGGTCTGGATGCCCAACCGGAAGACCGACACGAACAACAATTTCGCCATCAGCACCGACTTCATCGGGCAGAACTGGGCGTATCCCGACGCCGACTACGCGACGCGGGCGAAGATCTGGCAGGCGCACGAGGACTGGCAGAAGGGACTCATGTGGACGCTGGCCAACGATCCGCGCGTGCCGGAGCGGGTGCGGGCCGAGTTCCAGCGCCTCGGCCTCGCGAAGGACGAATTCACCGAGAACAACAACTGGCCCCGCCAACTCTACGTCCGCGAGGCCCGTCGGATGATCAGCGATTATGTGATGTCCGAGAAAAACTGCACCCGCGCCGAGGTCGCGCCGGACAGCGTGGGCATGGGTGCCTACAACATGGATTCGCACAACATCCAGCGCTACATCACGGCCGACGGTTTCGTGCGCAACGAGGGCGACGTGCAGGTGCGGGTGCGACCGTATCCCATCAGCTACCGCAGCATCCGGCCCAAGGCGGAGGAGTGCACCAACCTCCTCGTGCCCGTCTGCCTGAGCGCCTCGCATATCGCCTACGGCAGCATCCGTATGGAGCCGGTCTTTATGGTCCTCGGCCAGAGCGCCGCGACGGCGGCCGTGCACGCGATCGAGCAGGGTGTGACCGTGCAGAAAATCGACGCCGCGAAACTGAAGGACCGGCTGGCAAAGGATGCCCAGGTGCTCGACTTCGAAAGTCCCCCGCTGGCGGCGAAGGTCGTGCTGCCCAAGGAGCGGCTGGCGGGAATCGTGGTCGACGATATGGATGCCCAGCGCGTGGGCTTCGACAAGGCGAGCTCGGCCCATGCGACGTATGTGGATTCCGGTTACCACCACGACAATGACAGCGCGAAGGGCTCCCAGACGGCGAAGTTCGTGCCCAACCTCCCGAAGGCGGGGCGCTACGAGGTCTTCGTGGCCTATCCCGTGAACGCCAACCGGGCGGCCAACGTCCCCGTCACGATCAGGCACGCCGACGGCGAGGCCAAGGTCGCGATCAATCAGAAGCAGAAGCCCAAGGTGCAGGGCCTGCTGGAGCCGGTGGGCATCTTCCGCTTCGAGGCGGGCAAGGCCGGCTACGTCGAGATCTCCAACGCCGGCACGCAGGGTTTCGTGACCATCGATGCGGTGCAGTGGGTGGAAGTGAAGTAGCGCAGCGCCGGCGTCCGGTCCGGCGCACGGCAGCCCCCGGCGCGGTCGGCCGGTAAGGAGTTGTTTCCGCGCCGGTGTTCCGTATTGCAACGGCGCTCATGGCGCGCCGCCCACGCTACCGCTCGCTCCCGCTTCCGCCCATCGTCCTGCAGTGGCTGCTGGGGCTCAACCTGATCGTCGCTCTCGGGCTCGGGGGCTGGTATCTCGTGCAGCCGGAGTCGCGGCAGCGCGAGGTGGACCGGCTCGCGCGCAATGCGTTCGAGCGCGACAAGCAGGTCTCGTTTCTCGATCTGGCGTGGGATGTCTGGCAGCTTTACTACGCCGGGAGCGGAGCGGGTCGGATCGCGGCGGGAGACAAGACCACGATCTACGGCGGCGTGCCGCGCTCGGCGGCGGCGGGTGCGAAGTCCGGCGAAGTGCGGGTGCTGGTGAACCGCGGCTATGCCGTGGGTTACAGCGATGCGCTCGGCAATCCCGTCTGGGCGGCGTATCGCGTGGCCGATCTGCCGCGGATTCCGGAGCCGCCGAAGCGGCCGGAGCGTTTCGAAGTGGATCGGCGCACGGCGGCGCGCGTGGCGCCGGACGCGTATTCGTCGAGCGGCTACGACCGGGGGCACATGGCGCCGAACTACGCGATCGCGACCCGCTACGGTGCCGCCGCGCAGCGGGAGACGTTTCTGATGTCGAACATCACGCCGCAACTGCACGCGCTCAATGCCGGGCTCTGGCGGGAGCTGGAGATGCGGATCGCGACGAGTTATCCCGCGCGCTATGGCGAAGTCTGGGTGATTGTCGGCCCGGTGTTCGGGGCGAACCCGAAGACCTTGCGCGGCGGCGTGGCCGTGCCGGAGGCGTTTTTCAAGATCATCGTCGACGAGAGCGAGGGGAAGCTGCGCACGCTGGCGTTCATCGTGCCGCAGGAGACCGCGGCCGACGCGGAGCCACGGCGCTATCTGACCACGATCGACGAAATCCAGCGCCGCACCGGGCTGGATTTTCTGAGTGAACTGGAGGACGCCGCGGAGCGCGAGGTGGAGTCGCGGCGGGCCGAGAAGGTCTGGTGACGCGCGGGCGAGCTGCCGGCGCGCGAACTTACTCCTTCACGATCGTGAACCAGTCGCGTTTCACCCCGTCCTCGTTGAGGAAAACGAAATCGAGCTTGAGGCCGTCGACGTCGATCACGGAGGAGCCGGCTTCGTTGAGCGAGAGATAGAACGCCGGGTGGTTGAGGGCCGGCGGCTTGGTCTTGCTGCCCGCGTGGCCGGCGCTGCCCGTCACGACGTTGATATCGCCGGTGTTGGGCGTGCGCGCGCGCGGCTTGCGGTAGACGCCCTGGCCGTCGGCGCGGCCGTCCTGTTTCTGCTTCACGTGCTTGGCGGCGTCGAAGGTGTCGCTCTTGCCGTAGTGGCCGTCGAGCAGCCAGGAGCGTTCGTAGACGTGCGAGTGGCCGACGAGGATGAGGTCCACGCCGCCCTGCTCGAGCACGGGCAGGAAGATTTGCCGCATGTCGTTCATCCGGCCCTGGCTGTCGGAGTCCTTGTCGGAATCGTGCGTGCCCTTGGTGTAGGTCGGGTGGTGGAAGAAGGCGATGATCCAGTCGCGCTTGGTGGCGGCGAGATCGGCCTTGAGCCACTGCATCATCGCGCCGCCGGCGGAGCGATCCGAGTCGTGCGAGTCGAGGCTGATGAAGTGGACGTTGGCATAGTCGAAGGAAAAGTAGGCTTCCGTGCCCGACATGACACCGCCGGCCTGGCCGCGGGTGGGAAACGTAAAGATGTCGTAGTAGACGCCGGATTGCGTGAGCGAGTTGGCGCTCTTGCCATCGTGATTGCCGAGGCAGGACCAGAGCGGGGCGGTCTTCAGGATCGGCGTATACATGTCGAAGATCGCGCGCTGGTAGTCGGCGTCCGTGCCGTCCGGATACGCGTTGTCGCCGAGCAGGATGATGGCGTCGGTGCGGCGGTTGCCGTTGAACGTGTAGTAGACGTCGCGGACGGCTTCCTGCGTTTTGTTCTTCGTGCCGGGATCGCCCAGGATCCAGAAGCGGCTCGCCTGCGCAGGGCCGGTCTCGGGCGGGGTGATGAAGCTATTGACCTGCGCGCGCCCGGGAGCGTCCTCGGCGGCGGATTTCTTTTCCGCGGCCGGGGGCGGCACTGCGGCGGCACCGACGGCATAGTAGTAGCGGGTGTTGGGTTTGAGGCCGTTGAGGGCCACGATGTGCTCGCTGGAGATTCCTTCGGCTTTGGCGACGGAAGTGAGCGCATTTCGCTCCAGACCGTAGCTGACAACGGAAGCCTCGGTCGTGTCGGTTCGCCAGCGGATCACCATGGAACTCGGGGTGGCCGACTGGAGATAGGGCCCGCGCACGATGGTAGTCGCGGCATCGAGCAGGGGAGCGGCAGCGAGGGCGAGAAGCAGGCCGAGGCGGGGGAGTTTCATGAGGAAGTGCGGGAGAGGGATTGCTGGATTTCCGAAGTGAGATGCTGCGTATCCTGCGATTGCCGCAGCCAGTCGGGGAGGGCTCGGATGACGGCGAGCGCGGCGGAGTAGGCGGCGCGGGACTCCGCAACGCGTCCGGCGCGGGCGAGGAGATCACCACGACGCTTGAGCCAGAGTTCACGACGCTCGCTGAGCGCGGCGAGGGTTTCGAGGCGGGCGAGGGCGGCTGCGGTCATCGCGGCACGCTCTTCGAGTTCGAGGGCGCGCAGGTGCAGGACAAGCGCCGGGCCGATCCGGACGATCGCGGCGTCGAGCGTGGCAATGGCGGCGGCGGGGGAATCCTGAAGAGCGGCCAATTCGAGAAAAAGCTCCGGCCGGGGATGAGCGACGAGCACCAGGGCGGATTCGAGGTCGGCCCGTGCGGCGGCGCGATCACCGAGCGGGAGCTGCGCGCGCGAACGCAAAATACGCGCCTCGGCGTCGGCAGGATCCGCGGCAAGCGCCGCGGAGAATTGATCGCATGCGGCGCGATACTGGTGCTGGGCGAGGGCGAGCGCGCCGCGCGCGCGGGCGAGACCGGGAAAGATCGGATCGATTTCGGCAGCGCGGAGGAAGTTGGCTTCGGCGGCGACCCAGTCCGCGTGTTTCGCGTAAAGTTCGCCGCGGCGGAGCAGCAGGCCGGCATCGTGCGGCGAGGCGGCGATCAGCGGATTGAGATGCTGGAGGGCCGTCTCGATCTCCGGATGACACCAAGCGCTGCCCGCGAGCAGGAGCCAGCAGGCAGCGAGGCGGGCACGGGGCATGCGCGGAATGAAGGAGGAGCGTCGGGACCGGGACAACACCCGGCATGACGCATCGTCGCTCGCATCGTTGCGCAGCCGCGCGGTCGCGGCGGGCTCAGGTATTGAACCGGAAGAGCGCGACGTCGCCGTCCTGGAAGACGTAGTCTTTGCCTTCCAGGCGATATTTGCCGGCATCGCGGGCCGCGGCCACACTGCCGAGGGTCGTGAGGTCCTTGTAGGCGACGACCTCGGCTTTGATGAAGCCCTTCTCGAAATCGGTGTGGATCACGCCGGCAGCCTGCGGGGCTTTCCAGCCCTTCTTGATCGTCCACGCGCGAACTTCCTTTTCGCCGGCGGTGAAGTAAGTCTGCAACCCGAGCAGCGCGTAGGTGCCGCGGATCAGCGAGGATACGCCGGAGTCGTCGACGCCCAGGTCCTTGAGGAACACCTTCGCCTCTTCCGGCGAGAGATCGATGAGTTCACTTTCGATCTTGGCGCTGATCGGCACGTAGGCGGCGTCGTGGTGCGTGCGCACGTATTCGGCGACCTTCTGCACGAATTTGTTTTCCTCCGCGTTTGCGAGGTCGGACTCGGCGACGTTGCAGGCGAAGAGCACCGGCTTGGCGGTGAGGAGCTGGAAAAGCTTCATCATCGCCTTCTCGTCCTCGGTGGCACCGGGGAGGATGTTGGCGGTCTTGCCGGCATTCAGGTGCGGCTCGAGTTTCTGCAGGAGCGCGACTTCGGCCTGGGCCTCCTTGTCGCCGGACTTGGCTTTCTTCTGGGTCTTGTCGATCCGCTTGGTCACGGCATCGAGGTCGGCGAGCACAAGCTCGGTGGTGATCACCTCGATGTCGCGCACGGGATCGATGCCGCCCATGGTGTGGACAATATCCGAGTCCTCGAAGCAGCGGACGACCTGCACGATGGCATCGACCTCGCGGATGTTGGCGAGGAACTGATTGCCGAGGCCTTCGCCCTTGCTCGCGCCGGCGACGAGGCCCGCGATGTCGACGAACTCGATGGCGGCGGGGACGACGACGTTGGTCTTGGCGATCTTCTGGAGCACGTAGGCGCGCTCGTCGGGCACGATCACGACACCCACATTGGGATCGATCGTGCAGAACGGATAGTTGGCCGCTTCCGCCTTGCGGGAGCGGGTAAGGGCGTTGAAGAGGGTCGACTTGCCTACGTTGGGCAGTCCCACGATGCCGGCTTTGAGCATAAGGTGGGAGAATCACGGCCGGGCCGCGCGCGGGTCAAAGGCAAACTCCCTCAAACCTCGAGCTGTCGCATGCGGGCAGTCTCGAACCCGCAGCTGCCGACGCAGCAATCCCACGTGTGCCGCGCGGCATGGATCACGGCTTGACAACGTTATTGCTGATCGGTGTTGTCGCGACTTTTCCAAGCAGAACTCGCTCCGTAAATTCATCCGACATGGCTCTCAAAATCCGTCTCACCAAGGTTGGTTCCGTGCACCAGCCGCTCTACCGCGTGGTCGTCGCCGAGGCGCGTTCGCGCCGCGATGGCGCTGCGGTCGAAAACCTCGGCACGTATCGCCCGGGCGACAAGGGCAGCCCGATCAATGTGGATCTTGAGCGCGTGGATTACTGGATCAGCAAGGGTGCGAAGCCGACCGATACCATGCACGCCATGATCAAGAAGGCGCGCCGCTCGGCCACGGCCAAGACGGCCTGAGTCTTTTCTGCCGGTCGGGGTGCAATGCCCCGCACTGCGACAGGCCCCGGAAGTTTCCGGGGCTTTTTTGCGTCCCGCCCGACCGGATCGACTACTCAATCACTCCCGCCATGGCGCTGCGTATCGACGTCCTGACGCTGTTTCCCCGAATGCTCGACGGCTTTCTGGCCGAGAGCATCCTGGGCAAGGGCATCGCAGCCGGGCATCTGGCCGTCAGCGTGCACGACCTCCGGACCTGGTGCACGGACAAGCATCGCACCGCGGATGATCGGCCGTTCGGCGGTGGTGCCGGCATGGTGATGAAGCCGGAGCCGGTGTTTGCGGCGATCGAGCAGTTGCAGTCGCCGGGATGCCGCCGGATTTATCTCACGCCGGATGGCGTGCCGCTGTCGCCTGCAATTGCGGCGGAGCTCTCGCAGCTGGAGCACATCGTTTTTCTGAGCGGGCATTACGAGGGCATCGATCAGCGGATCCGTGATCGCGTGATCGACCAGGAGATCTCGATCGGGGATTATGTGCTCACGAACGGCACGATCGCGGCCGCCGTGGTGATCGATGCGCTGGCGCGTTTCATTCCCGGTGTGCTCGGGGAGGAAAAGTCATTGACGCACGAATCCTTCACCAGCAAGTTGCTCGACTTTCCTCAATACACGCGTCCCGCCGAATATCGGGGCATGTCCGTTCCCGAGGTTCTGCTCTCGGGTAACCATGCCGAAATCGAAAAGTGGCGACACGCGCGGCAGATGGAAAAGACCCGTCAGGTTAGACCGGATTTACTCAAATAACTCACAGCCATGAACCCGATCATCAAAGAAATCACCGCTTCGCAGGTGAAGAAAGACACCACGCCGTTCAAGGTCGGCGACGGTGTGCGCGTGCACACGAAGGTGCGTGAAGGCGACAAGGAGCGCGTGCAGGTCTACGCGGGTATCGTGATCGCGCGGAAGGGTTCCGGCATCCATGAGACGTTCACCGTCCGCCGCCTCAGCTACGGCGAGGGCGTCGAGCGCGTGTTCCCCGTCAATTCGCCCAACATCGAAAAGATCGAGGTCGAGCGCGAGTCCGAGCCGATGAAGGCCCGTCTATATTATCTCCGCAACCGCACCGGCAAAGCTGCCATGGCGATCAAGGAGAAGGACCGGGCGGCTGAGATCCACGCCGAGAAGGTCGCGGCCCAAGCCAAGGCGGCTCCGGCCAGCGCACCCGAGGCCGCTCCGGCCGCGGCGCAGAGCTGATCCGTTCGCTCGGCGATTTTGTGGCGAGCTCCCGGAAATGGGAGCTCGCTTTTTTGTGTCCGCGCGAAACCGAGCGAGGGCGCGAGATTGCGCGCTAGGTGCGGGCGTTAGCGTGCGCACAAGGCCGACGGCGTCCCGGATGACAGAGTCGGGCGGCGCCGGATGAAATTCGTTCTTCCCCGTGGACGGACGCGTCTCTACTTCTGGAGAGATTTTACTCATGACGCTGCAAACTCACCTTCTCGCCAAAGCTGCCAATCAGGCGCGCGGTCTCGCGATCGATGCGGTGCACGCCTGCTCCTCGGGCCACCTCGGTTTGCCGCTCGGTGCCGCAGAAGTCGGGGCGGTGCTCTACGGCCATGCGCTCACGCACAACCCGGAGCGTCCGCGCTGGATCAACCGCGACCGCTTCATTCTCTCGGCGGGCCACGGCTCGATGTTTCTCTACGGCTGGCTGCATCTGAGCGGCTACGATGTGCCGATCGAGCAGGTGAAGAAATTCCGCGTGCTGCACAGCACGACGCCGGGACACCCGGAGTTTCATGAAACGCCCGGCGTCGAGTGCACGACCGGTCCACTCGGACAGGGCGTGGGCAACGCCGTGGGCATGGCGCTGGCCGGTCAGATGATGGCCGCGCGCTTCAATACTCCGGACCACCCGATTTTCGACTATCATGTGGTCTGCCTCGCGGGCGACGGCTGCATGCAGGAAGGTGTCGCGATGGAGGCAGTCGCTTTCGCCGGCCACCAGAAGCTCGATAACCTGATTCTCATCTACGATGCCAACGACGTCACCCTCGACGCGATGGCGTTGAAGACGCAGAGCGAAAACGCGGCCCTGCGGTTCAAGGCCATCGGGTGGGACGTGCAGACGGTCGACGGCCACGACATGCCGGCCTTCCTGAAGGCCTTCAATAAGGCCAAGAAGACCAAATCCGGCAGGCCGCAGCTCATCATCGCGAAGACGGTCATCGGCAAGGGCATCGCCGAAGTGCAGGGCACCGCGAAGGGCCACGGCGAAGGCGGCGCGAAGTTCGCCGACACCGCGCGCGTGGGATTGGGCCTGCCGGCAGATCAGCACTTCTTCGTCAGCGACGACGTCCGGAACTATTTCGCGGAACACAAGCAGCGCCTCATCCGCGCCTGCAATCGCTGGTCCAAGACCTACAAGGCCTGGCGCGAGGCGAATCCCGACAAGGCCGCGTTGCTCGACTCCGCGACCACGGACAAACCGAAGTCCGCCGCAGACCTGCTGGCCAAGATCCCGGCGTTTCCCGCCGACGCCAAACTTGCCACGCGCGCGGCCGGCCGCGACGTGCTACAGCCCCTCGCCGCGGAACTGCCGCTGCTCATCGGCGGCAGCGCCGATCTCTACGGCTCGACGCTCAACTACATCGCGTCCGACAAGGATTTCGAGCCGGACAACCGCGGCGCCCGCAACGTGCGCTTCGGCATCCGCGAGCACGGCATGGCGGCGATCGCCAACGGCGTGGCCTACGACGGCATCTTCCGCCCCAGCATCGCCACGTTCCTGGTGTTTGCCGATTACTCCCGACCCTCGATGCGCATCGCGGCGCTCGCGAAGCTGCCCGTGGTCTACATCTACACGCACGATTCCGTCGGCGTGGGTGAGGACGGCCCGACACACCAGCCGGTGGAAACCGTCTCCGGACTCCGGGTCATCCCCGGCTTGGATGTGATCCGGCCGGCAGATCCGGAAGAAACCGCCGGGGCGTTTGCCGCTGCGCTCGAGCGCACCGACGGGCCGACCCTCGTCGCGCTGACGCGCCAGGCGCTGCCGAACCTCAACGAGATTCCCGTGGCGACGCGGCGCGATGGCGTCCTCAAGGGCGGCTACATCGCGGTGAAGGAAACGGCCGAACTCTCCCACATCCTGATCGCGACCGGCAGCGAACTGCAGTTTGCGATCGCCGCCGCCAAGCAACTCGGCGCCGGCGTGCGGGTCGTGTCGATGCCGTCCACCTCGCGCTTCGATCGTCAGTCGGCCGAGTATCGCGAAAGCGTGTTGCCGGCCTCCTGCCGCAAGCGCGTCGCCATCGAAGCGGGCGTGACGCACCTCTGGCACAAGTATGTCGGTCTCGACGGCAAGGTCGTCGGCATCGATCGCTTCGGCCTCAGCGCTCCGGCCAACGTCGTCTTCAAGGAACTCGGCATCAATGCCGAGACGCTTGTCGCGGCTGCGCAGTCGCTCTGAGCGTGGTTCTCCGATCCGGAGCGCGGATGACGCGCTCCGGATCTTTTTTGGCCAGGTCAGGCGGTCGCGCAGTCGGCAGATTGCAGCCGACCGCCGCGAACGGCGGGTATAAGACACAGTTTCCCGCCCATGCTGCGGGCGATTGAACCGGGAAAACGGGAAACGCGACTTGCGCTTTTCGTTAGGCACCTAACTGTCTGCCGCCTTATTTTCCGCCATGCCGCTGCTCATGCTCAAGGATCTGCCGCGTTACGAGTGCCTGCTCGAGGCCTCGCGCGAGCTTCCCGATCTGGATCCTTCGGCAACCGAAGTGTTCCTTCATCTTCTCCGGGCCGGCGATGAGGCGTTCCGGGTGGTGGAGTCGCATCTCGCGAAGTTCGACATCACCCAAGGGCGCTTCGGGGTGATGATGGCACTCTGGGGAAACTCCCAGCGCTGCGGCGTCGCGACGCCGCTCACGCCGGCGGAGCTGGCGGATCGCACCGGCGTCACCCGGGCCACCATGACCGGATTGGTCGATACGCTGGAGCGGGCCGGCTATGTCTCGCGCAAGCCGCATGCGGACGACCGGCGGATGATGTGCGTGGGGCTCACGCGCAAGGGTGAGAAACTGCTCGCCGCGATCATGCCGGAGCATTTCCGCCAGATGGCGTGGCTGATGCAGCCGCTCACGGAGAAGGAGCGGAAAGACTTTGTCCGGCTGCTGCTCAAGGTGATGGGCCGCGCCGCCGAGCAGCCGGCCCCGCAAGCGGCCTCCCAACCCGCCGCCGCACGCTGACCGGCGGTTGTCCGATTTCCTCGCGCTCATTCGTCAACTTCCCACACCCACCCACCATGATCCGTAAATTCCTGTTGTTCATCGGAGGTATCGTCGGCGTCGTGCTGCTGATCGCCGGCCCGTTGTTTCTCGTCAAAATCTCGCAATTCAAGGCGATGGGTGAAGCCGGCGCCGCGATGATGGCCTCGATGCCGCCCACGGTCGTGACGGCCGCTGCCGCAAAGGCCGACTCGTGGGGCAACAGCCTCTCCGCCCCGGGTTCGATCGCGGCGGTGCAGGGCGTGACCATTGCCGCGGAGATCCCCGGGAAGGTCGTGCGCATCGCGTTCGAGCCGGGCGCGGTGGTAAAGGCCGGCGAGGTGCTGCTGGAACTGGATACGACGACCGAAGCCGCACAGCTCCGCGCCGCCGAGGCGACCGCGGCGCTCGCGAAGGCGAATCTCCAGCGCGCCCGCGATCTCCGCCAGAACAACACCAACTCCCCCGCGGAGCTCGATGCCGCCGATGCGCAGGCCAAACAGGCCGAGGCGGTGGCGGAAGGCATCCGCACGGTGATTGCCAAGAAGACCGTGCGTGCGCCGTTCGCGGGCCGGCTCGGGCTGCGGCTCGTGAACCTCGGCCAGATCCTGCGCGAGGGCGACGCGATCACCACGCTGCAGACGATGAACCCCATTTTCGTGAACTTCTCGCTCCCGCAGCAGCGCGTGCCGCAGTTGGCGCTGGACGCGGTGGTGCGGGTGACGACCGATGCCGCGCCCGGGCGGACGCTCGAAGGCCGCATCACGGCGATCAATTCCGAGATCGATCCCAATACCCGCAGCATCCGCGTGCAGGGCACCCTGGACAACCGCGATGAAATCCTGCGCGCCGGCATGTATGTGAGCGTCGAGGTGGTGCTGGCGACGAAGACCGAGGTGCTGGCGATTCCCGCCACGGCGGTGCTGCACGCGCCTTACGGCGACTCGGTGTTTGTGATCGAGGAGAAGAAGGACGAGAAATCCGGCAAGACCCAGCAGGTGCTCCGGCAGCAGTTCGTCCGGATCGGCATCGCGCGGGGCGACTTCGTGCAGGTCGTCGACGGATTGAAGGCCGGACAAAACGTGGTGACGTCGGGCGTGTTCAAACTGCGCCCCGGCACCGCTGTCGTGATCGACAACAAACTCGCCCCCGAGGCGCAACTCGCGCCGAAGCCGAAGAACTCCTGAGCGCGGCGCGCGCGATCCGGCGGTTCCGGCCCGCCGTTGGTCCGCGCCGCCGACACCGCGAGCCCAAGTCCCACCTGCTCCCATGAAGTCTTCCTCGTTCACCGATCTTTTCATCCGCAAACCGGTCGTCGCGATCGTGGTCAATCTGTTGATCGTCATCGCCGGCGTCCAATCGTGGCGGTCACTCTCCGTGCGGCAGTATCCGCGCAGCGAGAACGCGGCCGTCCTGATCAACACCGTCTACGTCGGCGCCAATGCCGAACTGGTCCGCGGGTTCATCACCACACCGCTCGAGCGCGCCGTCGCATCGGCGGACGGCGTCGAATACATCCAGTCCAAGAGCCTGCAGGGCTTCTCCAGCATCTCGATCCGCCTCAAGCTCAACTACGACACGACAAAGGCCCTAACGGACATCCAGTCCAAGGTGAACCAGATCCGCAACGAGCTGCCGCCCGAGGCCGAGATTCCCTCGATCGCGCTGCAGTCGGCGGATTCGCAGTTCCCGGCCGCCTACCTCGGCTTCAGCTCCACGATTCTGGCCCAGAGCGAGATCACCGACTACCTTGTCCGCGTCGTGCAGCCACGGCTCGCGGCAGTGCAGGGCGTGCAACGCGCCGAAATCTTCGGCGCGCGCACCTTTGCCATGCGGATCTGGCTCAAGCCCGACAAGATGGCGTCGCTGAACATCAGCCCCGCCCAGGTGCGCCAGGCACTCGCGGCCAACAATTACCTCGCCGCCGTCGGTTCCACCAAGGGCGCGCTCGTGCAGGTGAACCTCACCGCCAACACCGACCTGCACTCCGCCGCGGAATTCAAGCGCCTCGTGGTCCGGCAGGAAAACGATGCGGTCGTGCGCCTCGAGGACATCGCCGACGTGGTGCTCGGGGCCGAAGACTACGACACCGAGGTGCGGCAGAGCGGCAAGACCGCGGTCTTCATGGGCATCTTTCCGCTGCCCAACGCCAACACGATCGACGTGATGAAGCGCGTCCGGGCCGAACTCGAGCTGATCAAACGCGACCTGCCCTCGGGCCTCGAGGCCGGCATCGGCTACGACGCCTCCGCCTACATCTCCAATGCCATCACGGAGGTCACCCACACGCTGATCGACACGCTCGTCATCGTCATCGTGGTGATCTTCCTCTTCCTCGGGTCGTTCCGCTCCGTGCTGGTGCCGGTGATGGCCATCCCGGTGTCGCTCATCGGCGGTATCTTTCTGATGCAGATCTTCGGGTTCACCCTGAACCTGCTCACCCTGCTCGCGATCGTGCTGTCGGTCGGTCTCGTGGTCGACGACGCGATCGTGATGGTGGAAAACGTGGAGCGACACCTGCGCGACGGGCGCTCGCCCAGGGAGGCCGCGCTGCTCGGCGCGCGAGAGCTGGCGGGACCTGTGATCGCCATGACCATCACCCTGGCGGCGGTCTATGCGCCGATCGGCCTGCAGGGTGGCCTGACCGGCGCGCTGTTCCGCGAGTTTGCCCTAACGCTCGCCGGCGCGGTGACGATTTCCGGCGTCGTGGCGCTGACGCTCTCGCCCATGATGTCCGCAAGATTGCTGCGAAGCGCGGCAGAGGAGGAGAAGGGCTTCACCGGCTGGGTGAATCACCGCTTCGACAAACTGCGGCAGGCTTACGGCAACGGACTCTCCCGCACGCTACGGATGCGGCCGCTCGTCTACGGCGTCTGGGTCATCGTCGCGCTCTGCTCGATTCCGATGTATATGTTCTCGGCCAAGGAACTCGCCCCGGCCGAAGACCAGAGCGTCATCTTCTCGATCATCACCTCGCCCGCCAACGCGACGACCGATCAGAAAAACATCTACGGCGACGCGATCGACAAGATCTTCATGGAAACGAAGGAGCGGGAAGCGACGTTCCAGATTCTGTTTCCCCCGTCGCTGTCCGCCGTATTTGGCGCGGATGGCTTCGGCGGCATGGTCGTGAAGCCTTGGGAGGAGCGCGATCGATCCGTGTTTCAGATCCTGCCGGAAGTGCAGGGGAAGCTCGCGCAGATTCCCGGTCTCGAGACGTTCCCGGTGACGCCGCCAGCCCTCCCGGGCGGCAGCAATTTCCCGGTCGAGTTCATCATCGCTTCCACCGACGAAGCCCCGCAGCTGCTCGAATACGCCCAGCAGATCGTCGGGCGCACCATGACCGATCCGGCGGCGCAGGGACTGTTTTACTTCCCGCCGATGATCGATCTGAAGATCGATCTGCCGCAGTCGGAGGTCGTGATCGACCGCGAAAAGGTCGCGATGCTCGGCCTCAATCTCGCGCAGGTGGGGGCGGATCTCGCCTCGGCGTTGGGCGGCAACTACGTCAACCGCTTCAACATCGCCGGCCGCAGCTACAAGGTGATCCCGCAGATCGAGCGCAGCGAGCGCCTCAATCCCGAACAGCTCCGCGACATCTACATCACGGGGCCGCGCGGCGAGCTGATCCCGGTCAGCTCGATCGCCCGCATCGAGAACAAGACCGTGCCGCGGTCGCTCAACCGTTTCCAGCAGATGAACGCCGTCACGATCTCCGGCGCCACCGGCCAGCTCGATGCGGCGCTCAAGTTCCTCGAGAAGACCTCGAAGGAGATCCTGCCGCCCGGCTACACGATCGACTACACGGGTGAGTCGCGGCAGTTCCGCTACGAGGGCAACAAGTTCATCCCGGCCTTCACGCTGGCGATCGTGCTGATCTTCCTCGCGCTCGCAGTGCAGTTCAATTCGTTCCGCGATCCGATCGTGATCCTGCTCGGCTCGGTGCCGCTCGCAATGTTTGGCGCGCTGGTGTTCACCTTCCTGCGCATCCCGGATCCGAATACGCCGTTCCCCACGACCTCGTGGACGACGACGATGAACATCTATGCCCAGGTCGGGCTCGTGACGCTCGTCGGTCTGATTGCGAAAAACGGTATCCTCGTCGTCGAGTTCGCCAACAAGCTCCAGGAGGAAGGACGTTCGAAACTCGAGGCCGTGCACGAAGCATCGATGACCCGCCTTCGCCCCGTGCTCATGACGTCGGTGGCCACCATCGCGGGACATTTCCCGCTGACGCTGGTCGATGGCCCCGGAGCGGCGGCGCGTAACTCGATTGGCCTCGTGCTGGTCGGCGGCATGGCGATCGGATCGATCTTCACGCTGTTTGTTCTGCCCTCGGTTTACATCCTCCTCGCGAAAGACCACTCCAAGGATCGCGTAAAGCAGCACGCCGGCGAAGCCGGCTTGGTTGCAGATACGTTGCCCGCCAAGTAAGCCCACTCCTCTCATGAAACTCGCCCGCCATCATCTCCCGCCGGTCCTTTCGGTCGCTGCGCTCGCGCTCGCGTGTGCGGCGGCTTCGGCGCAGCCGGCGCCCTATGCAGCCGGTCCGGCGCCGCAGCAACCGGTGCCCGACACGCTCGATCTGAAGACGGCGATCGGCTTTGCGCTGCAGAACAACTTCGCCATCCGGCAAGCGCGGGAGCGGATCCGGCAGCAGGAAGGCGTGCTCATCGAGGTCTCCGCGCGCACGATTCCCAACGTCGGCGCCGATGCCGCCTACCAGCTCAATGACACCGAGATCAGCCAGGGATTTCCGCCTGCCGACCGCGCGTGGCAGATCAATCTGACCGCCTCTCAGGTGATCTACGCAGGCGGCGGCGTGCGGGCGGCCGTCAAGGGCGCGAAGTTCGCGCGCGAGGCGGCGGTGCTCGATCTGCAGGCCGTGATCAACGATGCGCTGCTGCAGGTGCGGACCGCGTTTTACGCGGTGCTGCTGGCGCGCGAGCAGATCAAGGTGCAGGAATCGAATCTCGAGCTCCTCCAGCAGCAGCTGAAAACCGCGACGGACCGCTACGAAGCCGGCACGGTCTCCAGTTTCGAGAAGCTCCGGGCGGAAGTGGCTGTGGCCAACGCGAAGGTGCCGCTGATCACCGCGCGCAACGATTACCGGCTCGCGATCGAGACGCTCCGGCAAGTGCTCGGGTTTACGACCAACACGCCCGACGCGCTGCGCAAGGTTCCGGACTTCGTGGGCACGCTCGCGTTCGCGCCGCAGAGTTTTGATCTGCAGTCGGCCTTCGAATCCGCCCGGGCCAAGCGTCCGGACCTCGCGCGGCTCGGCAAACTTGCCGACGCGAGGCAGGAAGCGGTCGTCACGGCGCGGTCGAGCGTCTATCCGAATGTGTCTGCGTTTGGCGGATGGACACTGCGCCGCGGCACGACGAACAGCTTCGGCGATTCCAGCAACGGGTGGCTCGTCGGCGTGCAGTCGCAGTGGGATATCTTCGACGGCCGGGCGAACGCCGGCCGCGTCGCGCAGGCCAGGTCGGTGCTGGAGCAGACCAAGCTCGGCTACGTCGAAGCGCAGTTGGCCGTCGAGGTGGAGGTGCGTCGGGCGCATTCGCAATGGCAGCAGGCGACGGAGCTCGCCGAGGCCTCGCAGCGCGTCGTGGAGCAGGCGACCGAAGCGGTGCGCCTGGCCAATGCCCGCTACAATGCCGGCACCAGCACGCAGCTTGATGTGCTTGCCGCACAAGTGGACCTCACGACGGCACGCACGAATCAGATCCAGGCGTTCTACAGCTACAACGTCGCGGTGGCGGCCCTCCGGAAGGCGATGGGACAGGCGGACGAGTTTGTGACGAACTCTCCCTGAGGCGCTCGGCCCCGTGGCTCGTCGCCAAGGTAAATTCAAGGCGCATGCCATGCGGGCCACTCGGCTCGGGCGTATCCAACCGGGTTACGTTCAAAACTTTTCCGGCATCGCCTCCGAAACTCCCCGGCGACTGCGGTGTCGTAGCTTCAGTCCATGAGACGTTTCCGGTTTCTACTCCCAGCCGCGGGGGCGCTGGCGGCGTTGCTGCTGTTGGCGCTCGGCGTGGCGGGAAATTCGACGTTCCAGACGTGGGCAGCACGGCGCGCATTCGCGAAATCAGCGACGGTCCGCATCGAGGTCGGGCGGGTGGAAGCCGGGTGGGGACACCTGCGAGTGGAGCAGCTGACGGTGGTGCGCGGCGACACCAAGCTCACCGCGCCCCGGTTGGAGGCTGAGTTTTCGTGGTGGCAGTTGTGGCGGGAGGAGCGGTTGACACTCGGTCAGCTGAGTGGGAGCGGCTGGATTCTGGAACTGGACGGGGCGCGCAAAGCTCCGCTCGGCCCGATCTCCGGTGTGCTCGGCGCGAATGGGACCGCCGCGATGCCGGCGGGAGTTGCAGCCGGGACGGCAGCGGTGTTGCACGCGTTTCATGGTCTGTTCGCCCCGTTTCGCCTCCCGGTCGATCTCGCGGTGGAGAAGGTGGCCCTTCAGGGGACTGTCGTGGGCCCCGGACAGACGGCCCGCGTGGTGGTGACCGTGGCGGGTGGGGGCCTCCGGGCCGGAACGGAGGGATCGTTCGACGTGACGGCCGATGCCGCCCTTTCCGCTGCGGTATCGGTGGCTACGGTTTCGGTGCGCGGCACGGTGAAGGCGACGCTCGACACTCCGCGTTCGTTTTCCGCGCTGGCAGTGAGATTCGACGCGGAGGCGCGCGGGCCGGCCTGGCCCCGTGGCGTGAAACTGACGGCGGGGGCGACGGCGGCCCGGGGGCCTTCCGGCGAGATCTACTCGGCGCGAATCGTCGGGGAAGAGCGGCAGTTGTTCACGCTCAAGGCCGAGTTGCCGCGCGACGGCAGCCGGATCGACGGCGGATGGAAGCTCGACGTGCAGGACGGTGACGTGAGCCCGTTCCTGCTCGGCACAATCCTGCCGCGCTTCGCGCTGACCGGCGAAGGGGTGTTCGATGCCGATGCGTCGTTCGCGACGCTCCACGTGGGCGGACGAATCCAGAGCGCGTTGGACCAACTGCAACAACTGGGGCCGGAGCTGGCGTCGATCGGGGCTGTCAACGTAGCGGCCGAGTTTGATCTGCTGCGGCGAGCCGACGTGATTGCGCTGCAGAAAATGGAGGTCGAAGTCGCGGGCACGAAACCCGTCGCGACGGTCAAGCTGTTGCAGCCGGTGGAGTGGGATCCCGCGTCGGGGGCGGCACGCTTACGGGAAACGAGTCGGGAATTCGCGAGCATCAATCTGCAGGGACTACCGATCGCATGGCTGCGGCCGTGGACTGCGGATTGGGACATCGCTGGAGAAGAGCTGCGCGGAGAACTATCGGCCGCGGTCCGAGCGGGGGGCTTGGCGGTGCGTTCACGGGGTGCGCTGACCGCGACTGGAATCAGAGCCGGTGACGCAACCAGTCTTTGGGTGCGCGACGTGGACGCAAGTGCGACGCTGCAGGCCGACGTCACGCCGAAGGGCTGGCAGGCGGAGCTGGGGCGGGTAATTGCGAGCAGCGGCGGCGCGACGTTTTTGACCGGCGAAATTCGCTTGGGGCGGCTGACGGGAACTGGGCAGCCGTTGAAGGCTACCGTGCGTGCCAGTAGCGACCTCGCCCACCTCCGGCGTCAGCCCCTCGGCGGAGCCGCTGTGCCGATAGGCAGCGGTAGGTCGGAGGTGGATCTGGTGATCAGTGCCGGAGAAAAACTGGAGCTGCAGGGCAGCGCTGCTTGGCGCGGCGTAAAGGGCATCGGGGCGGAAGCGATGGTCGAGTATCCGGATGTATCGGCTCGGGTGCGAGTGAGCATCGACGGCGCCGGCGACGTCGCGGTGAATCTGCCCCTGGTGATCGAGCAGGCTGGCCGGAAGTCGGATCTCCTGCTGGTGGGAAAGCTGAGCGCAAAGACGGACGCAGGACGTAGCGTGTCGGCGCAACTCACGGGAGATCTGCTCCATCTCGAGCAGGTCGGGCTGATCGGCGGCTTCTTTGCGTCGCCCCGATCTTTGGAACCTTCAGGGCATAACCGGTCACCGTGGCATGGCTGGCACGGTGAAATCGCGGTGCAACTCAAGCAGGTGTTCTATGCCGGCGATTTCGAACTGAAGCACGTCTCCGGACACCTGCGGCTCGAACGCGAGGCCGTGACGCTCGAGGGGCTCAAGTTTGGTCTGGCCGAGACGGGCTCGGCGGATTTGCGGGGCAGGATCATCTTTGACGCGACGCGGGCGTCGTCGGCCCTCACGGGGGAGATCGGGATCGAATTGCGCGAAATCGATGCGGCCCGACTGCTAGGCGGCGCGATCAAGACAGCCTTGCCGATTGAGGGGCGCTTCGACGTTTCGAGCGCTCTCCGTTCCCAAGGAGAAACCATCGGCGCGCTCTGGTCCGGCCTGGGCGGACCGCTGCAGCTCACCAGTCGCGGCGGGGTCTTCCGGGCGATTCCCGTTTCCGTGGGCACCGTCGGGGACAGCTCGAGCACGATCGCGGCGCTACTGACCTCCGCGAGTTCCATGATCGGCGGGATCCGCGGGCGTCGGGACACGACCGACATCACGAATCGGTCGCAGGCGATTACGGAATTCGCGCGGTCGATCAGCAGCATCGCGTTCGATCAGCTCGCGGTGGTCGGAAAAAGGGAGAAGGACGGCAGTGTGACCGTGAATGACTTCTCGCTGATCGCGCCGGAACTCCGGTTACAGGGAACCGGGCGCACGCAGGGATCTCCGCCGGTGGCGTGGTCGGAGAATGCAGTTTCGCTCGATCTCAGTCTGCGCGCGCGGGGCCGGACGGCGGAGCTGCTGCGTTACCTCGGCTTACTGGAGGCGCAGATCGATACGCTGGGTTACGCAGGCTGCACGGTTCCGATCGGAATCGGCGGCACGCTGGGCAACATCGATGCGAGCGAAACCAGTCGACGTCTGGTCGCCGCGGCCTTCGAGAAGGCCGGGTTCATCGACAAGGCCGCGGAGTGGCTCGCCAAGCAACGGGGCAGAGTGACGCGCGGGGGTGAAGGCAGCCAGGATGCCGGCAAATAGGCCGAGCAGGTGCGCGAGCGGCACCGGCGCATAATCGGCACCCGCGGCGAAGACGGTCTCCGCCGTCGAAAGCTCCAGGACGCCTTTCACCAGAAACGCGATCAGCGCCAGGCCGCCTATCACGCGTGCAGCTAGCCGGCGGCGTCGCATCAGCCGTGTGGCCAGCAGGCCGAAGGCGGCGGAGTCGATGCCGGAAAGACCGCGATAAGAGGCAAACTGCGGCTGGAACACCCAGATCGCCGGCGTGATGAGAAAGACGGCGAGAAGCAGCGCGATCGCGAAACGGCGAGGAGAGTCGCGCTCGATCATCGCTCCGAGAATCAGCAAGGCACCGACATCCCACGCCAGATGATCGAAACCGAAATGGGTGAGATGCGCGGAGATCCAGCGCCAGCATTCGCCGTGCGCCACGGCCGTCCGCTCGAATTCCAGCCACGCGGTCAGTCCCGGGACGGCGTGGATCAACACCGCCGCAGCGGAGAGCAGGAAGGTCAGGCGAGGAAATGATGCGATAGGGTGCACGGTGGTGGGCATTCTTTGCTCCGAAGCGGCAGCGGGCTACGACCTGCTGCCGCTGGGAGCGTCCGATGCGCAGATCAATGCGGCGAGCGGTGGCAGCGTCCAAACCACGCTCCCGCCAAAAGCAGAGCTCCGAGCGCGAGGATGAAGATCTTGTCCTGGCTCAGGTCGCCGCCGCCACTGCCACCGCCGCCGTTGCCGTAGCGAGCAACATTCGGTGCGGGAGCGCTGAAGGCGGGCTGCGCCGTATCGGCGCGTGAACTGCGGGCGGGCTGGGCGGCGCGGACGGATTGCGCGCCCTGCTCGAGGGCGGTGCGTTGCTGATTGTGACGTGCGATGCCGCGACGTGCGTGAGTCCCGTCGTCCAGCACCACCATCGCCGTGTGGTCGGTTACCAGCTGGTAGTTCACGCCGAGCATCTGCACCGTATCGCGAGCCTCGCTGGCAGGGAGGAAGCCAGCCGCCTCCTGCATTTCGACCTGGTCGATCAGCGACATCGCCCAGAGTCGCTCGATCTCGGGATTCTCGGTGTCGAGCTCAGGCAGGTCGATCGTCGTCACGTAGGTTTTGTCCGTCCCGGACAATGAGGCCTTGAGCGTGACAGTGGTCTTCCCGCCGCCTTCGTATCGGCCAAAGATCACGAGTTGCTGGCCACGGAAAATCTTCTGCGGCGTGTCGCCCGTCGTGTCGAAGACGCGCACACCGTTGCTGAATTTGAAAGCCGCGTGATGCAGGGCTTCGTGCGTTATCTTTCCTTTGGCCAGAATGAGCTGGCCGACGATGTCGTCGTCATTGGATACGCCGGCGTAGAAGCCGCCGCTCGCGTCGGCGATGGTGCGCATGAGGGGCCAGTTGGCGCCATTGCCCATGAGGAAGCCGAAGACCCGGACGTCGACCTGCTTGAGAAGTTTGTGGAACTCGACGGGGTTGACGATGCCCTGGTTGGCGACGCCGTCAGTAACGAGGACAACGCTGGTCGCACGATCGGCATCAAGGTTTTTGAGACCCAGCTTGAGGCCGTCGTAGACATTGGTGCCGCCCGCGATTTTGAGGGACTTCACGAGTTCGATGGCCTGGCGCACGTTTTCCGGCGTGGCGCTTGTCCACGGCAGCACTTCCTGGGCGGTGTTGGAGAATGTCACCAGGCGGAATCGGTCCTGCGGCTGCATCTGGCCGAGGGCCTGGGCGACGCCTTTGGCGAGCGTGTGGATCTTCCCCTGCATCGAGCCGGAAGCGTCGAGAACGTAGCTGTAGTCGGCGCCCTGCGTGAGCGGCTTCAGGTCAAGTCCCGGAGTCACCACCATCATGAAGGTGCCGGGCTTGTCCTTCGCGGCGCGATACGGGATTACTTCGATGCGCCCTGGGAGGTTATCGGCGAGTCGGTAGTAAAACACGAAGTCGCGGTCGAGCTTCGCGCCGGCACGGTCGAGCGTGACCCTATAGTGGCCTTCCGCCAGCCGCTGAGCAGACGCGACGTTTTCGAATCCGGGCACCCGCACGTCGGCAACCGGTGCGGCCGACTTCAACTCCAGATTCACCGACAGCGAGCCCTCTACGGCCGTGTTCGCAGTCCAGAAACTGCGGGCGACATCGTCGGTGCCGCCGTCTTCCAGCGGGTAAACATAGCGCCCGACGCCCGCGTCGATTTCCAGCGGCTGATAATAGACGAAACGCAGCTTTACCTCGGAGTTCGCGCGGACGGGCGAGACCTTGAACTCATAGGTGAGATACGAGTTCTTCTTCGCGAGCCCGGCATCGTTGCCGGATTTCTTTTCCTCCTCGTAGACCCTTTCCGCGTCCGCCTTCGGGAGGACCTCGCCCTGAAGGGTCTTCTCGCCGGTCATGATTGTGACCGCGGAAAGGCTGGCGTTCTTGGGCACCGGAAACGCGTAGAGCGCTTCGAGGTCCGCGGAATGAGCATTGAAGAACGTCTGCAGCACCTCGGTTTGCGCGAAACCATTGTTGAGGGTGACGTTGACCTGATGGGTGCGGATCCGGACGGGTGGTATGCCCGCCGCCGTGGGCGTGAGCGTTCCCGCGGCAAAGAGCGGAACGGCAAGCAGCGAGCCGATGAGGAGCAGCAGTGATTTGGCTTTCATGGTTTGAGGGATTCGGCGGCGCTCTTTGCCGCTCCCGTGCCACCACGAATCGTGAATGCCTTAGCACATGACGATCAGCTCCATCCGAATGCGGCTTGATCGCGCTGCGTAGTGACGGTTAGCATTAAATGTCAGGCCCCTGACGTAAAATGACCAAAACGAAGCCTCTGTTTACCACCGCCGACCGGGCCTTCGCCTACGCTGTCCGCAAGGTAAACGCCTGTAATCCCTTTCTGCCGGAGCGAATCGCGGCCGAGCGCTCAGCGCTGGGCGGGGACTTCGAGGAACGGGGTGCGGACTGGAATACTCGGCCGCCGGCGGCGCGGCCGAGCCCGAACCACGACGCGCTGACGCGGCGCTGCAGTGAGGTGATGCGCCGAGGGCGGGCGGCCTGGCCGAGTGACGGCGGCGTTTCGCAGGACGACGCGACGGCCTACGAAGCCGTCGTAGGCTATTGGCTGTATCAGACGTATGCCGCGCGTTTCGATGCCTTCATCCTTGCCGCGCTGGAAGGCCGGGGCGGCGCTCGGGTGGATTTTTATCCGGCATTCCGTGCGGACGCTGACGCGGCCTTCAATCTGCCGGGATTCGTGGAGTCCTTCGGCAGCCGTCAGGATGCACCTCATCTTTTCGCGAGCGCGTTTCAAATCCGCCGGGCGTTTCACAGCATCTTCCGCTCGCTCGTGGGCGGTTCGGCGCCGATGGCGCGGTTGAGAGCGGCGATCTGGCAGTCGATCTTCACGCACGATCTCGCGCGGTATCGGCGTGGCCTGCACGCGCGGATGGCGGACTTCGCAACCTTGATTACAGGGCCGTCCGGAACCGGAAAGGAATTGGTCGCGCGGGCGATCGCGATGTCGCGCTACGTGCCTTACGATGCGAAGCGCGGAGGTTTCGCCGGGGAGTTCTCAACCGGCTTCTATCCGCTGAATCTGGCGGCGCTTTCTCCAACGCTGATTGAATCGGAGCTGTTCGGCCATCGGCGGGGCGCATTTACGGGAGCATTGGCGGACCGAGCCGGTTGGATGGAAGTGTGTCCTCCTTCCGGCGCCGTTTTCCTCGATGAGATCGGCGAGGTCGGCACGGACATCCAGGTGAAGTTGCTCCGTGTGCTGCAGTCGCGGACGTTTCAGCCGCTGGGCGGCACGGACTCGAAACGGTTTGTCGGGAAGATCATCGCGGCGACCAATCGAGACCTCCCCGCGGAGATTCGCAGCGGACGGTTTCGGGAGGATTTCTATTACCGCCTGTGCTCCGATCAGCTCACGACGCCTTCCTTGCGCGAGCAACTGGACGCCGCACCGGGCGAGATGGAAACGCTGGTCGAACACATTGCAGGGCGGATGCTGGAGCCCGAGGAGACGGAGTCCTTCACGCGGGACACCCTGGGCTGGATCGAGAGAAACCTCGGCCGTCGTTACGCGTGGCCGGGCAACTTCCGCGAATTGGAACAGTGCGTGCGCAACCTCATCCTGCGGGGCGAGTATCGGCCGGCGGGGCCGTTGCTGCGCGAGGGACCGGAGGATTGGAACGGGCTGATTCGATCGGGGGGATTGACGGCGGAGGAGTTGTTGCGTCGCTACACCCGCGTGGTCTTTGCGCAGGCCGGCAGCATCGAGGAGACGGCGCGCCGTCTGGATCTGGATCGCAGGACCGTGAAGGCACGACTGGCCTGAGGCCCTGGGGCAACACGAGCGTTGCCACTCCGGGCGCCGGCGGTGCAGGCTGCGCGTGTGATCGCTTCCGTGGCGTTTCGAAACTTCAAGGCCCTCCGGAAAACGGAGGTGGAACTGGGGCCGTTCAATCTCGTGATCGGGCCCAACGGCAGCGGCAAGACGAGCCTCATCGAGTCGCTGCTGCGGCTGCGCACGTTGGCGCAGCTGCCGGCGGAGACGGGCCCGATGGAGCAGCGCAGCGGCGGCCCGGAGATCGAGTTCGGCTTCGATCCGCCGAACGAAAAAGTGCGGGTAAAACTCGGCTGCATTTCGGAGACGCAGTGCGACGCGCTGCGGGTCGATCCGCCGGGAGATCCGCACTGGCCGGTGCTGCAGGAGGAGCTGCGCAGCATCCGCGGTTACGTCCTCGACCACGAGAAACTGTCCCTGCCGGCGGCCAAGGCGGACGGTGCGACGCTGGCCGGCGACGGTCGAAATCTGGCCGCGGTGCTGGCGACGCTGCGCGAGCAGTCGCCGGCGACGTTCGCGGCCCTCACGGCGGAGCTGCTGCGGATCATGCCGGAGTTTCGGGCGCTGGAATTTGTCGAGGCGGGAGAGGGACAGGTCGCGTTTGCGCTGCACCTCAGCGAAAACGGGCTGGTGCCGGCGGATGAGCTATCGCAGGGGATGCTCTATCTGATCGGGATGCTGGTGTTGGCGTTCGACCCGGCGCCGCCGCGCGTGGTGTGCATCGAAGAGGTCGATCGCGGGATTCATCCGCGGATGCTTCGCGAAGTCAGAGATGCGCTTTATCGGCTGAGTTATCCGCAGTCCTTCGGTGTTGACCGGCGTCCCGTGCAGGTCGTCGCGACCTCGCACTCGCCTTACTTTATCGACCTGTTCCGCGAGCATCCCGAGGAAGTGATCATCTCGCACAAGCATGGGCGCGCGGCGCGTTTCAGCCGGCTCAGCGATCGACCGGATCTGCCGGAGTTGCTGCAGGAAGGGTCGCTGGGCGACATGTGGTTCAGCGGCATCCTCGGCGGCGTGCCGGAGGAAAAGAACTGACGGTGAAGATCGCGCTGCTGAGCGAATCGCCTGCGGACGAGATCGCGCTGCGGGTGCTCGTGGCGGGCGTGCTGCGGAGGGAGCCGACGTTTGTGTCGCCGGGCTTCCGGGCGCGCGGTTGGCCGAATGTCGCGCAACTCATGCCCGCGGTGATCCGGCATCTTCATTTCAACACCGACACCGATGTGCTCGCCGTCGTGGCGGATGCCGACGACTCGGTCGTGCACGGCGAGCGGCACGAGGCACCGGGATACTTCCACCCCCAATGCCGGATGTGCCAGTTGCGCGCCGTTTACCGGCAGACGACGAAGAAGCTCCCGCCGGCGCAGGGTCGGCCGCGGGTGCTGCGGGTGATCGGAATCGCGGTGCCTGCGGTTGAGGCGTGGTATCTCTGCGGTCGAGATCCGGGCGTAACCGAAGCGCGCTGGATGGACGGAAAAGAGCGGCAGCTGCCCCCCTACACCCGGGCGGAGTTGAAGGTGCGGGTCTACGGGACGGATCGTCCGAGTCTGCCGCACGAAATCGAATGCGCGGTGCGGGAGGTGGAGCGGCATCGGGCCGACACACGGCGGCTGGAAAACGACTTTCCGGGCTTTGCCGCGCTCGCGGCGGATCTGCGCGCAGCGGCGGCGGGAGAGTCGGAGTCGGGAAGCTGATCGCCGGCGGGGAAGATGAAGGGGCAAGTGGACGGAACGCGAAACGACCGTTGACATATCAACGATAGCGTCCACAACCGCGCCCCGTGAAATCCACAGCAACGAAACGCGCGACGATGGGCGCGCGGCTGGAGGCGGGCTACGATCTCGTGTCGGCGGTGATGAGCACCGCGGACACTTTCCTGCGGGAGAGCAAACGGCTGTTTCGCCCCTTCGGATTGAGCGGCGCGCAATACAACCTGCTGAACGTGGTCGCGCGCTCGGAAGGCGGACTGAGCCAGCGCGAGCTGAGTGACTTTCTGGTTGTGGATCGTTCGAATGTCACCGGTCTGCTGGACCGGATGGAAGAGGCCGGCTGGGTGCGGCGCACCGATCACCCGGAGGACCGGCGCATCTACCGCATCGTGCTCACGGATGCCGGCCGCGCGTTGTGGGAGAAGGTGACACCGCTGTATCTTGAGGTCGTCCGGCAGGTCACCGCGGGGCTGAGTGCGAAGCAGCTGGGAGAAACCCACGAAGCCCTGCGCAGCATGGAGGCCGCGGCGACGCGGTGGACGCTGGCTGGGATGGAGGATTGAGCCATGGCCTCCGCAAGCGACATCGAAACATTACGGCGGCGGACCACGGCAATCGAGCGGGAGCTCGCCGCCGTGAAGCTCCGGCTGGCGGAGCTCGAGCGCGTGGGAATCGGTGGTGAAACAGAGGCGCCCGTGACGGCGCGGGGACACGGCGCACAGGCGCCGGCGTTGGTCGCGCCGCCAGCACAACCGGAACTTCCGGCCGAGCCAGTCACGCCTCCATCGCTGGTTGTGCCGCCTGTGCTCTCGACCGTGACACCGGCGGAGGCACCGAGGGCGGCGTTTCGGGAAACGCCTGCGGCGGTGCGCCCGCCACCGTGGCGCGAGTGGCTGGAGCCGCTGCAGCTCTGGCCGCCGAGCGGAGAGGACAACGCGGAGATCCGGCTCGGGGCGTGGTGGGCAACACGGATCGGAGCGCTGCTGGCGGTGATCGGAGTGGTGTTTCTCGGCGTATATGTCTCCCGCGATTCGGCGCCGTGGGTGCGCCTGGCCGAAGTGATGGCGGTGACGGCCGGTGTGATCGGGCTGGGCGGCTGGCTGGAGCGGAAACTGCCGTTGTTCGGCGCGGTAGTATTCGGCGCCGGGCTGGCGCTCGCGTATTTCTGCGCGTTTGCGGCGTATGCCGTCCCGCCGATGAAGGTGATCGAGCGGCAGGACACGGCGACGTTGTGCGAACTTGCGGTGGTAGCGGGGATCTTCGGCGCGGCCTGGTGGCGCGGTTCGTCGGTCGTCGCGGCGATGGCGGTCGTGCTTGGGCACGTGACGGCGTTTCTCGCGCTGCGCGCGGGGCCGGAGGGATTCGGGCCCTGGGTGATTCTGTTGCTCGGCGCAGCGGCGGTCCTGTTGCGGCTCGCGCGGGGCTGGACGGCCCCGTCGGCGTTGGCGATGCCGCTCGCGTGGCTCTACCTCGGCGTGGCGGCGACGCAGGGGGCGACGGGCGCGGGGGCGATGACGGTGGTAGCAGCCTGGGTGTGGTGCGCGCTGTATTTTGTGCTGTTTTGGATGCGCGATTGGATCGTGGTGTGGCGTGGCGGAGATCTGTCGCGTGTGGATCGCACGGTCCAGGTCGCGAATTCTTCTCTGGCGTTTGCGGTGGGGCTGCTGGCCACGGCCCAGGTGGGCGGCGATCGCCTGGCTCAATTCTACTTTGGCGCGGGAACGCTGATGCTTGCCGCGACGATCGCGTGGCGGGTGCGTCCCGCCGGAGCGCCGCTGGTGTCGATCTTTGCCTGCAAGGCGGCCGGTCTGCTCGGCCTCGGCGTGATCGCGGCGTGGGAAGGACACGCCCGCTATCTCGTGCTGCTGACGCAGGCGTTTGCGCTGCTCGTGTCGGCGCGGCAGTCCGGCGTGCGCGGGTTGCGGACGGCTACGGTCATCGCGGGCGCGGTGGCACTGGGATTTTTCCTTGCCCAGTTGCGCCCGGGCGGAGCGCCCGTCGCGCAGACGGGCACCGCGTTGGAGATCGTGTTTCTGCTCGGGGCCGCGGGCTTCGTGGCGGCGCTGCGACGCTGGCTGGGTTTCGCTCCGTTCACGGCGGCCTTTGGGTCGGTGGTCGTCGGCCTGGCGGCCGTCTCGACGGTGCTCTCATGGGAAACCCATGGCTGGGATACGGCCGTGCTCGTCGGCGTAGGGGCAGGGCTCGCGGCCACGGCGTGGCTGCTGCGCGGAGGGGAGGTCGCGGCGGTGCTCGGCGGGGTGGTAGGAGTCGCGGCGCATGCGGCAATCTGGGGGCTGAGTTCGCCGTCGACGGGCGTGACGGTGCTCTGGCTGAACGAGGCGGTGTTGTTGATCGCAGCGGCGGTGGGCATCGGCGTGCGCTGGCGCGTCGTGCCGGAGGGCGCGGAGGGACGCTGGCGGACGCTGGACTTCGGATTGGCGGGGCTGTCTCTGGGCACGCTGACGGTCGTCGGCTTTCGTGGCTTTCCGGCGGCAACGGGATTGGCGCTCGCGGCCGGGCTGGGTGCGGTTTTGGCGTTCGCCTCCAGGGGGCGCGCGCGGCAATGGGGTGAGTTGATTTCGCCCCTGCTGGCACTCGGACTTTTCCTCTACTTCCTGAAGTTTGGCGGGCGCGCCGGCGCGGGTTGGCTTGGTTCGGCGGCGATGGCGAGTTGGCTGGCGGCGGCGTGGTGGGCGAAGCGGACAGCGGGAGAGAAACCCAATGCGTGGCGGGCTGCGAATGCCGCCCTCGCGACGGCGGTGACGCTGGTGGCGCTGGTGCGGTGGGTGCCGGCGGAGTGGCGGCTGTTGTGCGCGGCCGGGGTGGCACTCGCCGTGTTCGTGCTCGCGTGGCAGCCGCGGGTGGCCGGGGCGCTGGCCTCGTCGTGGGCGATCTGGGTTGCGGCGGCCTTTTGGCAGCTTGGTCGCGGGCCGAGCCTCGTGGACGCAGTGGCATGTCTGCTGGCGTGGGCGCCGGCAGCGGCGATGGTGCGCGGTATCCATGCCGCCGGAGCAGACGCCAACACCGGGCGTGCGGTGCCGGTGCAGGTTACGCTCGCGTCCGTGATCGGATTGTTTGCGGCGCTGAGTGTTCATGATCCGGCGGGCCGGTTGCTCGCGCTGGGCGTGCTCGGGCTGGCCGCGTTTGCTGCATGGAAGTGGGGCCGCGTGGAGCCGGCGCGGGGTGCGCTGGCGGCGACGGCGACGGTGATGTGGATCCTCGGTATCGCGAGCGCAGGTTCGCCCGCGATGAAGGGTTGGAGTGCAGGTCTAGCCGTGGTTTGCGGCGCGGGAGTGGTGCTGGCGGCGTGGCCGCTGCTCGCGAGCGCCGGCCTGGAGCGACAACTCAAACAACGCTGGCAATGGGCGGGCGCCGTCGCGGGCCTCGTGCTCGTATTTTGGGCCCTGGCGGTGCAGCCGGTGCCGGTCCGCGATTACGCGACCGTCGGGTGGGGAGCGATCGCGGTCGCGTTGTTCCTCGCGGGTTTGTTTGCGCGGTCGCGACCACATCGGTTGGTGGGACTGGCCGGACTCGGGGCCTGTGTGCTGCGGGCGTTTGCGGTGGATATAGACTCCACCTTATACCGGATTGTGGCGTTCGTCGCGCTGGGGTGCGTGCTGCTGTGGGTGGGCTTTTCCTACCACCGTTTCCGGCACCTGATTGCGGACGAGGAGAAAAAGCTTTGAGGTAGTCGCAAATCCTGTCGCATAACGCATCTTCGCGCTCATGCCCTTCCCCCTGCTTCGACGGCGCTCGTTCGTTCCGTGGTATATCGATTGGCCCACCCGGCTTCTGGCTCCGCTCCTTTACCGCGTGCGGACGCGCGGGCTGGAAAACGTGCCGGAGAAGGGCGGGGTGCTGTTCATCGCCAACCATATCTCGTATGTGGACCCGCTGGTGCTGCAGCTCGCGGTGCGGCGACCGATCCGGTTCCTGGCCTTCAAGGGCCTGCGGCGGCACCGCTTCTTTGCCTGGTGTTTCGATCATAGCGGCGCGATCGACGTCTCGTCCGGCACTCCGATCGACGCGGTGCGGGTGGCCGTGGCGGCCCTCAAGCGCGGCGAGGCGGTATGTGTATTTCCCGAAGGACATATCTCCCGCACCGGACAACTGCTCCAGATCAAGAAGGGCTTCGAGCTGATCGCGCGGCAGGCGAACGTGCCGGTGATCGCGGCGGCCATCGACGGACTGTGGGGGTCGATCTTCTCCTTCGCCGGCAACAAGTATCTCTGGAAGTCGCCGCGGCTGCTGCCCACGCATGTTTTTATCCAGTTCGGCAAACCCACGCCGCCGGCCGAGGTGAGTCCGGCCTGGGCGCGCCGGGAGCTGCTCGATCTGGGCTGCCTCGCGTTCGATGAGCGGCCGGTGCTGAAGCGCAACCTCGCGCGGGAGTGCGTGCGGACAATGACCAAGCACCCGCAACGCCTGCTCGTGATTGATCGCACGGCGGAGCGGCGGGAGATGACCTGCGGGCAACTGTATGCCGTCGTGGCGGTGATGGCGCGGCGGATCGCGGCGACGGTGCCGGAACGGCGCGTGGGCATCGTGCTGCCGCCGGGACCGGGCGCGTTCATCGCCAATCTCGCGGTGCTCTGCGCCGGCAAGGTGCCGGTAAACCTGAACTTTACGGCGGGCCGGCCGGCGTTGGAGGCGAGTCTGCGCATGGCCGGGGTCAAAACGGTGTATTCCGCCAACGTGCTGAAGACGAAGCTGCCCACCTTCCCGTGGCCGGACCGGACGCTCGACCTGCGCGAGGAAATCGCCGCGGCCGGGGGCAAGAAAGCGATCCTGCCGTGGCTGATCGCAGCTTTCCTGCTGCCGAACCAGTGGTGCGCGGCGTTGCTCAGGCTGCCGAAGCGCGGCGATCGGGAAGAGGCGGGCCTGCTGTTCACCAGCGGAAGTTCGGGCGAGCCGAAAGGCGTGGTGCTCACGCATCGCAACATCCTCGCGAACTGTGCGCAGATTTCCTCGCTTTCGATCCTGCCCGAAACGTGCCGCCTCCTGGGCTGTCTGCCGGTGTTTCACAGCTTCGGGTTCACGGTGACGATGTGGTATCCGATGTTGCGCGGCTGCCAGATCGTGACGGTGCCAAGCCCGCTCGATACGCGGAAAGTAATCGATGCGATCAGCGAGGAGCACGCGACGGTGCTGATCGGGGCGCCGACCTTTGTGCGGCCGATTCTGAAGAAGGCCGAGCCGGCGGAACTCCGAACCCTCGACCTCGTGGTGACCGGCGCCGAGAAGCTGCCGGACGATCTCCATCGGGGGTTCATGGATCGTTTCCACATCGAGATTCTGCAGGGCTACGGACTCACCGAGACGACGCCGGCCGCCAATATCAACCAGCCGCATCCGCCGATCGTCACCTCGACCAACGAACCGCAGGCCGGCAAGCGGGCGGGCAGCGTCGGCCGGATGATGCCGGGCATGACGGCGCGCATCATGGATCCGGATACGGGCGAAAATCTGCCGCTGACGCAGTCGGGCATCGTGCTGTTCAAGGGCGCCAACGTCTTCGGCGGCTACCTCGACGACTCGGCGAAAACGCAGGCGGCGTTCCGGGACGGCTGGTTCGTCACGGGCGACCTGGGGCGCTTCGACGAGGATGGCTTTCTCCAGATCGAGGGCCGAATCTCGCGCTTTTCCAAAATCGGCGGCGAAATGGTGCCGCACGGCACGGTGGAGCAGAAAATCGCCGAGGTATTCGGCTGGGAGGCTGCCGAATCGCCGACCGTGTTTGTGGTCGGAGTGCCGGATCCGACGAAGGGCGAGGCGCTCGTGCTCCTCACCACCCGCGAAGTGACGCCGGAGCAGCTGCGCACCAAGCTCGCGGAGACGGGCATGCCCAATCTGTGGGTGCCGAAAATCATCCGGCACGTGGAGAAGATTCCCATGCTTGGGACCGGCAAGACCGACCTGAAGCGCTGCAAGGAACTCGCCTTCGAGAACGCCAATTGAGGCAGGCGCGCGCCGCATGAGGATCGACGGCCATGTGCACGTGGTGGGGAACGGCACGGGCGGCACCGGCTGCTGGTATCGTCCCCGCGGCGTCACCCGATTCGGGGCTCCCTTCATGGTCCGGGCGATGGGGCTCGAGCCCGCAGCCCTGACCGGCGATCTCGACGGACTCTACGCACGGCAACTGCTGCAGTTCGTCCGGACTTCGGGACTCGATGCGGCGGTGATCCTCGCGCAGGACGAGCCGCATACGGCGACCGGCGAGGTGATCCGCGACGCGGGCTCGTTCTACGTGCCCAACGACTATGT
>JACCDO011747337.1_pt1 | contig 43789 bp, 36 predicted proteins | sample 7446101 | NCBI WGS metagenome assembly JACCDO01 (sample SAMN15323440, study PRJNA562643) | freshwater metagenome | isolation source: river surface water | place: USA:Blue River Watershed | collected 2017-08-16 | reverse complement strand
ATACTTTTTTCCCTGAATTACCTAAAGAATTCCCTCCATATTACGTTTGTCAATTCAATAGACAAAATAATATCAATAATAACATCGATAATCGTAAAGAAACATTCGTTCGTAATCAACAACAAGTCCCAAGAGGTGATAACTTAGGTTATGAAATTTCAGCTAGTGCTACATGGAGAGTAAAACAAGCTCCTCAAGAATCATTTAATGAATTTAATGTTAGTGATTCTATGACACCAGATTTAGTTAATCTAGGTGGTAGAGGAGATGTATTTTACGGATATGCTCGTAATATTGATGTTGAATCCGAATTAAAACGTATTAACTTCTTAGATGATAAATGTTTTGATAATAGATTTAAAATAGACCCTACCAAACCAACGACCTCATTATATCATCATAAAGATATGATTGTTAAAGATTATATGAAGGTTCAAGATAGTACATACCGTGGATATCAAACAAAACCATTACAGTGTTTAGATTTAAATGAAAAAATTAATAATCATGTTGTTAAACCATATCCTGAATTTAATGAAAATATGTTTCATGTTGGTCCAGGATTTAATAATATTAAAGAGGAATGTTATCCTAAGGAACAAGCATTTAATAATTTTACTAAAAGAAGAACTATTTACACTAGAAATAAATTTGAAACAAATCCTGAAAAGTACATGTAAACTTTTTTTTAACAAAAAAAAGTTTTATCAAAAAAAACTGAAAAATAAAAATTAAAAAATAAAAAGTAAAATGGTGGGATTATTTGTATACACTGTATATGGGAACGATTAGCAAAATATCGCGTGATAAGCCCTACGGGCAAAATATGCGGTTCATTGCTAGATTTTCCCCATTACCGTAATGCGCCTGCGGCGGCCTGCAACTCTATTTTCACCATCAATTCTAACCAAAACCCTAAAACACCTTCTGTTTTATTACCATTTTATTATATATTTTAAGGATATCTCTGGTCAACCCTTAAACTTTGTTAATATTTTAGTATTTTTTGACCACACTTTTTTTTAAAAAGTGTTTTTTGATATTACTTTTTTCTAAAAAGTATTTTTTGACCACACTTTTTTCTAAAAAGTGTTTTTTTGACCACACTTTTTTCTAAAAAGTGTTTTTATGTTGCGGGTTGTATGTATATAATTCCTTTTACATAATAATAAAACATTACCATAAACAAAAAGAATCCCAATATGCCTGCTATATTTCCTATAAATGTTATAATTAAAACAAACCCCATAAAATATACTAAAATTTTTGTTAGTGGCCATATTACACTTCCAAATGAAAATGATACCAAAGATGTAATTTTGTCAAATACAACTGAAATAACTGAACCCATTTATATAATTTAATTCAATATCAATATACTCTTATTAATGATATAGATTTAAAATAAAAAATAAAAAATATTTTAATGTAAAATATGATACAATTTAGATGGTATTAACATTCCAGTTAGGTTGTTTACCTTCGAAGTCTCTTGTCATCATATCTGGACTGAAGTTACCTTTTTCTCCTTCATTACCACCACGTTGTCTGCGTCTATCACGACGGCTGTTTTTCTTTTCTTTACGAACAACCTTACGACGTGAAACTTTTGATTTACGGTTAGATTTAACCGAAAGGAATTTACGTTTAGATAATTTTCTAACGTTTGATTTAGATTTTGATTTAGATCTGCGTTGAGTCATTTTCTTTACACTATATGAAGAAATTTTTCCAGCTCCACATTGTGATTCACAACCTTGAAAAATAACTTTACCATCTAAAATTAATGGTTCAGTTTTTTGAGGATAAGATTGAATAACAGCACTTTTACCAATAGTTTCAGATGGATTGACAATATATCCACCACCACTTTGAAATGTATGTGATGGACTAAATGTAGGTGTTACTAAGTTTGTTTGAGCAGCACCTGGTGTATAAAAAACTCTTTGGAAAATACTCTGTACCCCGTGATATCCAGCTGGGATACTTGAATTTGGTGGACTTATATATTGACTAACTATTTCAGGTGCTGAACAACCACCACCTCTAAATAATTTCATAACATTTGCTTTTGCTTTCTTAACTTTTTTAGATCTATTATTTTTTTTAATCATTTAATTAATTATAATATTCTTATTTACTATATTATATATACTTTTTTATTTTTTATTTTTTATTTTTTATTATTTGATTTTCATTTTGTTTTTCATTTTTTATAAAATCAAATTTTTTTATGATATATATAAAATAAATGTCTGACGCTAGAAAGAGGCCACATAATAACAACAATAACAATAACAACAACAATAATAACAACAACAATAATAACAATAACAACAACAATAATAACAATAACAATAACAACAATAACAATAACAATAATAATCATCAATTGCGAACTGATAGACATAAATTAAGGGCAAATAATCAAAATGATGAAAATTTATTTGATGAATTATACGATTCATATAATATTTTTATAAATTATAATTCGCTTTCATCAATTTATAATAAAGAACACAATAATAATGATGATAATAATGGTGATGATAATAATGGTGATAATAATGATGATGATAATACTAATGAAAATCAAATTTTTGACGAAGATTCTGAAGAGTTATTAAAAATAATACTTCGTAATTTTTTAAATGAATATACTAATAATTTATCAAGATACAATGTTGATTTTGAAAAAATATTAGATAGAATTTTTATATGTATGTCTAAAAAGCAATCAAGAACATGTATAAATTTAGAAAAATCATTACGTACAAGTATAGAAAAAAAGGATATGTTAAAATCTTTTGATAATAGAGAAAATTTAAAATTAAGAATTATGTTGTATTTAAATTATGTTTCCCATTTATTAGATAAAAAATATAATAAAACATTAACTGGTTCAGTTCCGTATATATCACTAATTAAAGAAATAATAAAGCAAGATAGACAATCCTATGATATTTTTAATAATTTAGGGTTAGAGTTGTATTTTTATGACCAAAATAATCAAAATAATCAAAATAATCAAAAAGATAAAAAGTTATATGAAGAAGGAGTTTTTATGTTAGATAAATCACCTTTGGAATTAAAATCTATTATTTTATCTTTATTAAAAAAATCTATTATTCCAGATTATAATATTTTAAATCCTTTGGAATTAAATATATGGTTTTCTTCAACTCATGGTGCCCCTACACCTAACTTAATAACATTACCTTCAAATGTAGCAGTTGTTGTAATTTCACCGATAAATCGTTTTGGGTATTTATCAAAAATGGAAAATGTAAAAAGAGATTTATTAATGGCGTTATCAAAAGAATTACAAGATGGGGGACGGTTTTTAAAAAATGGTTCTGTTAATCTTATGGATATTCTTGAATACATTCAAAATATGAAATGCTTTTCAGACTCTCATGTATTTTTACCTAACCAACAAATGTATGACATGACTCTATCATATAATTCAAAAGAAAAAAAAGAACATCATTTTCTTGGTTTATATAACTTTAATGAATATGAAGATGGTAATAAAAAGGAAGATGGAAACTTTTTACAATTTAATCCATATGAATCTGGGAGAAGACCACAAAAAACATTAAATTCAGTAATACAGGAACAAATTTTAAAAAATAACCAATCAAATAACGAATCAAATAACCAATTAAATAATGGCAAAAACTTACATATTTATTTTGTGAGTGGATGTAATGTATTTAATCTAGATTATAGTAATTACTTTATAGAGAAAGTGTACATATATTATAATTTTATGAAATTATTAAATAGATCTATTATTAGAAGTTTATTAAGTGGTTTAAATTTAAATTTTAAACTTTCTACAAAATCATCTGAAGTAGATTGTAATTTTTTCTATCATAAAAAAGAACAATTACAAAATGCCAATAGTAGTAAATTATTATTAAATCAATCTTTGTCACCTGTAACTGATTTCCAAAATAAAATATTTGCTTTATTTCTAGAATCAAATTATAAAAAATTAATTGAGCTAGTTATATTTAATTATCCTGAAGAATATTCAGATACAATTGCTGAATATTTATCAAGTTCATTATGTAATTCAATAAATAGTTATTTATATGTAATGCATTTTATTGATCAAGAATCAGAATCATACCAATCTTACATTGAAGAGGTAAATAAATTATTAGAATTTCTTGCTTCGATATTTAATTCAAGAATCTCAAATTCAGTAACTTTAAAAAAATCAAATCTAACTGATGCTGATATCGTAGATTTTGGTAAAAAATTTTTTATACCATTAATTCGTGAAATGTTCAAACAATTTTATTTAATTAATAATTTAGAATATTTAGAATTTTTATATAAAACTTTAATATCAACTAGGATTATTAAACCACCTCCAACAAATGAAGGTTCTAATTTATCAATTGATTTATCAGAAGCAGAAACTGCTTTTTATAAGATAATTGAAATTACAATAAATGGGGTCGAAAATTATAATAACTTTTCATCATCAATTAGAATAGGAAAAAAATCAAAATTAAAAAAAAAAGCTAGACTTCAATCATTAGAAAATAATATATCTCAAATTGGAAAAATAGATTATTTATCATTTTTTATGGAATTCTTAAAAAATGAATTTAATCAAAGTGTACAATCTAAATCTAAATCTAGAATATATGATACTAAAAATAATGTTCTTTTATCATTTTTACTATCACATGAAATCCCCAACAATCAAACTATTCTAGATTATTTACTTGAATTATATAGTATTCATAAAGGAAAACCAATAAAAGTTGGTGTGGTTAATAATCATGAAAACAATTTAATAAATATTTATAATTCAATATTGTTAAAATTACCTTTATTCTTTCCATCACATTTAGAAAATGTTAATGTTAGTATTGGTGGTGGTACTAAAATTACTAGAAAAATAAGATATAAAATTACAAAATCTAAAAATAAAACAAGAACAAAACAAGAAAAAAAATTATATCAAAAATTAAATACCATGAATAAATATCATAAATTATTATCCTAGAATAACATTTCTAAGTTCTCAGAAGCTCTAGTTACAGCAGTGTACAAACATTGATAAGCTTCTTTTTTACTATCATTCCATTTGATAATATCTATTAAATCAACATATACTCTTTTATAGGTACTACCTTGACTACGATGAGTTGTAATTGCGTTTCCATAATTAATTTTAGCAAATTGGTCAATAAAACTATAGTAATAAAATTCCCATAACTGAAGAACAACCTTTTGCCAACAATGATCTTTTAATGAATATGTATTTGTAATGTAAGTATTAATGTCTCTTAAATATTTTTTAAGATTCTCAATATCTTTTTCATATTTTTCTTTATCATCCGAGTGTATGACATAAATCAAATCATCATTATCTAATAAAAGCATCCATATTTTGTATTTTTTATTTTTATATGTATTTCTTAGAAAATTTATCATAGTAGTTAATTTTTCGTCATCTTTAACTGTGAGATTACCATTAATATTATGAGAAACAATTGAATATAAACATGATGGACGATTACATAGCATACAGATGCTATGTTTTAATTGGTAATTAATATTATAATTTTCTGTACTACAATTCATTGAAGGAGTAGAAATTAATAATTTATATAATGATTCATTGCTAGAATCAATCATCTTAACCGGAAATTTAATATTCAAAATATCATCTAAATTAAATTCATTGATTTCAATATAATCTACTAATGAACTTTTAATTTTCATCATCTGTGAAGAATCATATTTAAATTGGTTATTTTTAAGGTGATATGGATTATTGAAAATAATTTTTTCATCTGGAACATAATCATCCTTTTCTGTTTTGTATAAAATCTTTCTAATCTTACGGTTAAGGTAGTCAACTTTTTTATTAGTATAGCAAAGAATAATCTGATCTGTTTCGGAATTATGTTCTAGATATTTTTGAAACCACTCATCTTCGTTTCTAAATAATGAAATTCTAGATATAGTATCATTAGGTGAAATATTATTTGCCAGTTTTTTAAATGGTACTTTGTGTTGATGGTTATCAATTAATATTCGAATTGAATTAACAAAATCAATAATTTGGTCACCTGATCTCATAATTTTTTGCAAACTACCTTGAGGAATTTGTGTTCCAGCTAATTCAAAAATATGACTTTCTGGTTCTCTAACAGGAGGCAATTGAGCTTTGTCACCTAGAAAAATTATTTTTCCTTTAATCTTTTGATGTAATCGGAGTATTTGTAATGTTAAATCTTTGCTAAGCATTGAAACTTCATCAACAATTATCAAATCATAAAAGAATATAGATTTAGATGTTATTTTAATATTATTTTCGTCGATTGAAGATTCAAATATTTCTTCACCATTCGAATCAATCTTTCTTTTAATTTGTAAGAGTTTATGAATAGTTAAAAATGTAAGTCTAGAATAATTACTATTCTCATTTCCATTTCCATTACTAATTTCATTTTTGGTATCATTATTCTCGTTCTTATTTTCATTATCTGTATTATCTGTATTATCTGTATTATTTGTAATCTTATAATTATCTAATGTTTTTAAAAAAGAACTTTCTAGTACACCGACTGCTTTATTTGTACAACCTGTTACAGCTATTTTCTTATTTTTCAACTCATGTAATGTCAAAAAATAAGAAATTAGAAATGTTTTACCTGTTCCTGCTAATCCAGTTAGTAGATATAATTTAGTTTTATTAGATTTATTGAATACAAAATTATGTAGTTCATTAAAAATATTTTGTTGTTCATTGTTTAAATTTATTTTCATATTTATTCTCAGATGGTTTAATTGGTCAATAATAAACTCAAATATTATATATTCTAGATATAGTTAATTCAATTTTTAGAAAAATTAAGATGTTTCTATAAGTTGTGATTCTGTAATAGATATTACATCTTGTAAGTCTCTTGTTCTAATATTTGATAAATAAAAGCTATCATCTATGTCTTTTTCTCCTAAATAATTTTCTTTATTATTAAAGTTAAATAACCATAAACCTAGAATAAGGATTAATGTTAACATTATAATTACATTCAGTATTTTATTTTTCACCATTATGTAAATTAGTATTTGATATTTGATATTTCCTATTTCTTATTACTTTTATAGATATACAAAAAATTAAAATTGAATTATATTTTTTTAATATGAATAAATTATAAATTAAAATATTTTACTGAAAAATATGGAAAATATGGAAATAGACCAGAACAATATTAATATTGATTTGGAAATTGATAATAATCAAGGTTACAATTATTCAAATCATGAACTTAATCTAGATTGGAAAACTTCAGATTTAAATTATAATGAAGATTCATACAATAATATTAAATTTCTAGATATAAATGATGATGAAGGTGAAAATAATCAAAAAATTAATGATATGAGTGATGAAATAGATAATGAATTAAATGGTGAATTAAATGATGAGTTAAATGATGACTTATTAGATAAGTATTTGAATCAAACTAAATATAAATCTGGATTTAAAATGAAAAGTTACACTAGTATTGAAAATACAGATTCTAATTCAGATAACAATCTAGAATACGAAAATAATTTAGAAGGTCTAGAATATCAAGAAGATGAAAAAGAACTAGAAGATGACTTAAAACTTGTTAAAAATCTAGTTGATCAACAAAATAAGGTTAGAATGATGTTTTTCAAAAAGATTCTAGTGACTTATATCAAACCTTACAAGTATATAGATAATGGAAAATTAAAAAATAACATTATTCATGGGATTCATAATATAGCAACTAGTATGTCTATTGACAATTATATTGCCCAACAGATTTCTGGTATTTTATTTGATTATAAAATTTTAGACAATGATCAAATTAATAATTATAAAAATCTACTCAAACCATTTTTAAGTACCAAAGAATCACAATTTAATTTTCTTAACTATATTCTAATTATTCTTAATAAATACAATCATTTGGTTGAACCAGATAGTATTATTACTATATTTGAACAAATTATAAATTATGAATTAGTCAATGATGTTAATTTCATTAAGTGGTATAACAAAAAATTAAATTCTAGATTGAGTTTTAAACTAAACATTCATTCTTCAATTATTGATGCTGTTTATAATTTTCTAGATGAATTCATTATCAATATACAGATGAATTAAAAATAAAAAGAAATAAAAAGAAATAAAATATTAAATATAATTTATAAAATTGAATTTCAATATTAATTTTTTTATATATTCTAGATACAAGTTTATCATAATATTTATTTTTCAATAAAATATAAAATGGTATTAAAGCAAGTAATCATTGATGAATTTAAAACTTTAATTAACAAATTAAAAAATGATATTTCAATCATGGAATCTAAATTAAAATCTGAAGAAAATCAAAAATCCGATTCAAATAGTATCAGTAAAAAAGACATTTCAGCTATTAATTTTAAGATTCGTAATTATCATAAAGTTATCAAAAGTTTGGAAGGGTTCTCTGAAACAGAAATTCCTAATTCTAGTATGTTAAAGGATCTTCCAGGAATTGGGAAAGGTACTTTAACTAGAATCGATGAAATTATCAATAATGGAAAGTTAGAAGAGGGTCATAAAGAAATTAGTGAAGAAGACCAAAAATTAGCTAAAAATATTGAATCCCTAATGACTATTACGGGTATTGGACCTGCTAAAGCTGTTGAACTAAATAAAACAGGAGTAACCCTAGAACAACTTCTAAGTGAATATGAAGAACATAAAGACGATATTACTAAAAGTCAACTTCTAGGTTCATTGTCATTGACACATCATCAACTTATTGGACTTAAATATTATCATCAGTTCACTAAACGAATTCCACGTGGGACAATCACCAAAATCGATAAGAAACTCCAAAAATCCCTTAAAAGCTACCTCAAATCGCTTCAGCAAAAAATCGAAGTAAGTGCGGTTATTTGCGGTTCCTACCGGAGAGGTTGTAAAAATTCGGGTGATATTGACTTACTTATTTCTGGCGACACTGCTTTTGATTTGATTGATTTTGTTAAATTTCTGACAACAGAAGGTTTGGTAATTGATCATTTGACTGAAAAAGGAACGACTAAATTTATGGGTGTGTGTGAAGGAGGATATCGTTTAGATATTCGATTTATTCCTGAAGAATCATTTGGAGCTGCTTTGATGTATTTCACTGGTTCTAAAGTATTTAATACATTAGTTCGGGCAGAAGCTCTTAAGCTGGGGTATACTTTAGAAGAATATGGTATTTACCCTTTGTTATCTTCTGACAAAACAGATACAAATATTAAAAAGGTTAGTCATAGTCATCAGCATTTGAAAGGTGAAAAAATAGCTTGTCCTACTGAGGAAGTTATTTTTGATATTCTTAAAATTGATAAAAAATATTTAGATCCAGTTAATCGTAATCTAGAAGAAAATGTAACATCAATCACTCTATAATTATAGGATAATAATAAATAATCATAAAATAATAGTTTAATATAATAATAGTTTTAGTAATAATAACATATTTATGAAATTTAATATAATTTTTTCAATAATTTTTTTTATAATTTAATTATCATAAACTTAGATATTGTAAAATAAAAATAATAAATTTAAGAAATAATGAATTTATACTATATATTATTTACCATGATATTTTATGATTTTATAAACAGTTTATTTAATACATCTCAAAACCAAAACCAAAACCAAAAAAAGAATATTGTTCTACTAGGTGATGGGTTTTTTGCGAGAGGATTTTTACATCACATAAATTACAATAAATTTTTCATTACCCAAGTATATAAAGAATCATTTATTAATCCACAAGATATGATGTATTCATTACAAAGAAATGAAAAATATGAATCATCTAATTTTTTCCATATTCGCGATTTATTTACAAATGGTCCTGATAAAAAAATTCAAATGGATATTAAATCTCTAAATATCAATCCATCTGGCATGACCATACAATTAAGTAATCAAATATTAACAAATACTTTAAATTATGATAATTTAGTTGTTGGTCTAGGATCACAAAAAACTCTTAATGAATGGAAATATGAGATTAATAGTTTAGTTGGTGAAAAAAATAAAAATATTGCTATTATTGGGATGGGTCCAACTGGTATTGAACTTGCTTCTATTTTATCAAAATATAACACAATAAAAATTCATGATATTTTACCATATGAAAAAACATTCACCTATGTTTCCAGTAAATATAAAGATTTTTTAATGAAACATTTAAATAAAAATAATATTATACCACACTTTGGTAAACCCTATGTTCAATATGATTCATCATCTAAACCAATTGATGACAAGGTTATTTTTTGTGTTGGTAATCGACCAAACTCATTAATAGATAAAAATATTAGTGTGAATAAATTTTTAGAATCTAATTTAGATAATAAAATCTATATTGGCGGCGATTGTATTAATTCTGGATATATTAAAACAGCTCAAGTAGCTTATCAACAAGGTGTATATGTCGCAAAACGTTTAAATGGAGACATACCACATGAACAACCATTTGAATATAAACCAAATGGTATATTAATTAATATTGGAAATAATAATGTTCTAATTGAAGGTCATAGTTTAGTACCCGATGGGATTTATCCAGATTTTATATGTAAATTATATTCAATGTTTTGTATCTAAACTATCATTTTGATGTTAATATTATTTTTATTTTTTTTATTATTTTTATTTTTTTTATTATTTTTATTATTTTTATTTTTTATTTTCAATATATGTACCAATAGTATTAGTACTAACACTATTATTTAATGAACCTAATGTATTTTTTAAATTTTTATTTTTATTTTTATTTCTTTTCGAAATATTAATTTTCATTCTATACATTCTAGGTTTGAATGAATATACTTTTATTTTTTTAGGTAACATTTTAGTCTTTGAACTTCTAACCTTTCTAGATTTATTATTTTTATTATTTTTATTAGTTTTAGATTTTTTCATCGTATTTTTTGATTGGTTTTATTATTTATAAATATAAAATTTATATTTTTTATAAAAAATGAATTTTAATTTACGTATAAATATATATTAGCTTATTACTAAGCTGCGGGGAAGGTTCAGAACCATCCAGTGGATGTAGGATTATGGCCCGCGAAGAAAACAAAACCCAGGTTGAGGGTGTCCTGTTAAGCTCTTTGATTTTTTTTTATTTTTTTACTTTTTTATAATTTTTTTTTATTCTCATACAAGTAATAAAAACTAATTAAAATAAACAAACTAAATAAAAAATATGAACCAATTTTGGATTTCATTTATAAAAGCTATGATTATATTTCTTATTCTTGATTATTTATGGATAGGTATAATTAATTATAAAAATTACATGGATGCTATAACAGCTGTACAAGGTAATAAATTAACACCAAGATATTTTTCAGCATTTATTGTGTATATTGCTATGACCTTAATGGTTGTTTTATGGACAGTACCAAAAGTCAAAGAAGTAACAACTAAAAGAAGTGATTTATTAATGAATAGTTTTAAATACGGTGGTACATTAGGTTTATTATCATTTGCTATATTTAATTTCACTAATAATACTATTTTTACTAACTGGGATTTACATACAGCAATTGTAGATACATTATGGGGATTTGTAGTAATGGGTACAACCACATACCTTACAGCTATGTAAAAATGTCTTATTTTAGGTTTAAACTCATATAAAAATTGAATTATTTTATTTGCTAAATATAATATTACTTCCTACCTATACCCATAAAACTTGGGCGAACAGTGGCCGTCCGGTTTGTGCTCTAAAAAAGCATTTTCGTCACTGGTATTTTTTATTTATTTTTTTATTTTTTTTTATTTTTTATTATTTTTATGTAAAAATGTCTTATTTTAGGTTTAAACTTATATAAAAATTGAATTATTTTATTTACTAAATATAATATTACTTCCTACCTATACCCCGAAAACTAGGTGAACGGTGGCCGCTTAGTTTGTGCCTGTTGTCCTCTAACAACAAAGCATTTTCCGCCACTGGTATTTTTTTATTTATTTTTTATTTTTTTTTATTTTTTTATAATAAATCTTTTTTTTTCTTAAAAAATGATAAATGGAATCTAATAAATATCTTTGGATTAAAAAAAAAAACAAATATGAAAAATTATTCATAATTGATACAGAAAATGTACCATATTATATTGGAAATAATGATCATGATTTTTTAAATTTTAGACAAATTAATAATAAAAATAAAGATACAAATAATAAATTAATGGAAAATAAATGGGTTGGAAAAAACGATCAATTTAATATCGAAATAAATATATTAAATGATATTGAAAAAATTAAAAATCTAAAATCAAATAAAGATTTTGTAGTAATTTATAACAGTGACTATAAAATAATAAATGATATACAATTATGTTATGCTTTTTTAAATGATAGACAATTAACAAATAATGTATCGATTATATCAGATGAGCAAACAATGAATAATATTGAAAATATAATTAAATTAAATAATGAACGTCAAAAATGGTATCATAAAATAAAGATTTGTTAATTATTTTTTAATTTATTATTGATTGAATATAATCTATTGTATTTTCTGTATTTTGATACGAGTTTGGTGTATGAGACATCGTAACAGTAAATGGGTTTGAATTATATTGTAATCCATGTTGTGATTGTGATTGTGTTTGCGATTGTGTTGAATTTTTATTAATTATAATATTATCAATTCGGTTTAATAAATTAATTCTACCCATTACATCAGAAGATACATTATTTTTTTTTGAATTTCTACTACTATTACCACCACTTCCTCCTCCTGTTCCAGAAGTGTTACTAATTTTTTGGTCTGATACTAAATAATTATTTCTAGTAACAAGATTAGATATTTCTTCTTTTTTTTGTAAAACAGTTAATCCTTTTTTTTTATATTCTAGATATAACATATTAGTATTAGCATTTGCTTGAACTAATAATTTTGATTGTAATGTAATTGGATTTTCCCATTTAAGATTACGATGATATGACAAAAGATTAATAGCATGGACAATTAATGGTGATTTTTTTCTTTTACCGGGACTTGTAAAGTTATATTTGAAAAGTTTAAAAAGTCCTATCAATTGTCTATTTAATTTTTCATCAGCTCTGAATGTAGCTTCTTGGAATATGACATCCCAAATAAGCCAAATAATATCATGATAGTATTGAGGTTTTATGTATTTTCTATTTCTAATAGCACAATTGAACCCTTCTGCTTTTTTAACATTAATTCTTTCCCATTCTAGAATCCAATTAAACCAGTATAATGCTTTTTCTAGGTTACCGGTTCTTTCAGTTAATTGAAAAGAAAATTCATTAACAACAACGTTAATTTCACTTGGATCATTGGGTTTAATAATTTTTTCAATTAAAAAGACACTTTTGGCTTCTAATTTTTCTTGAAAAATATCAATTCTGAAATCTTCACTAGTTATTTTAGGTAATGGTTTTAATTTATTTTTTGATGATAAAGTTAAAACAGAAACAATATCAGTCAAATGATTACGACATTCTTGGTTATTTCTTAATTGAAGAATTCGTTCACCTTGGTACATTGGGTCTTGTATTATTTGGATAGCTTGTGAAAATCGTAACCATAAATAAAAAGGCAAATTAGGATTTGAAGAATTTATAAACTTTGAATTTATTAAAATTAATCTATCCCAGCATTCCATTAAATGTCCAGAAACTAACATTTCAACAGCCCAATGACATGCTTCTTCCAATTTCTGTTCTGTAATACTTTTTTGTAAGGCATTTAGTACATCAGATTTTTGGTACCCATTAAAGGTTTGTTTTTTAAAATCAGTAAATTTACGAAAATCAGTTATATAATAATCATCCGGTATATCAGAATATTTAGGATCTAATTTAGTTAATTTTTCTTCCATTTTATATTGTTCAATAGAAAAATGATTATAAAAAACAACGAAAATAATAATTACATTTAGTATTTCTTTATTTCTTTTTATTTCTTTTTATTTTTTTTTATTTTTTTTGTTTTATTATTTTTAGACCTTTTGTATCTATTAATTATTTTTTTAGTTTTATTAATAGTTTTATTCATAGTTTTATTTTTATTATTTTTTTCATTATGAAATAATGATTCTTGGTATCCCCCTCCTCTTCTTCTTCTTCCAACAGCAGTAGCAGCTGATCTAACAGCAGAAGATGCTGAAGCAGCAGAACGTCTACCAGCATCTGAAAGCACATGAGAACCTTTAAATAATCCACGTTGTGCACCTGTAGATGCTAAAACGTTAGGGTAACGAGCGGCACCAGGAGTACTCATCATATACCTAGCAAAACTAGTAGCCATTTTTATTTTTTTTAAATAATAATTAGAAATTATTTAAAAAAAATAAAAATTTAATTTTAAAAATTTTCATTTTGATAATTTGATGATTGTGGTTATACTCTTCTAAACTGAATAACAATACATTTTTCTTCATTCTTTTTCCCTCATTATATTTCTTTCTACTATCGTTGATGAAATAACTTTATTTGGTACTTCTAACTTTTTCATATATTCTGACAAGGCACTAATATCTTTTGGTAAACATCCACCTCCAAAAGATATTTGATTGTCATGTCCAGGAACTTTAGTATGCATAGGATTAATCCATTCATTATCTAACATCATATTTTTGATTGATTCATAAGAAATATTTAATTTTTGACATAATAAATATAATTCTGTAAAATATTGTATCTTAACAGCATAAAAACTATTACATCCTAGTTTGACTAAAGCTGATTCTTCAGATGTATTGATTGAAATTTTGGCAGAAGGAAATAGTTCTTTGTAAAAATTATTAACTTTATCAACATCAAAAAATGATTGTTTAGTATATCCAAGTATTATATTTTTTTGATTAATAAAATCTTCAAATGCTGTTCTAGCAGTTAAAAATTCTGGATTATGGATTATTTTTAATGAAGGATACATGTTGTTTTGATTGGTACAATAATCTGGTAAAACAGTTGATTTAATTAAAATAATACCTTGATATTCATTATTTTTCAATTCAAATAAAGTGTTATCAATTTCTTTCATATCATATTTTTTTTCAGAATCATCGTATAATGTAGGTAAACATAAGAATAATAAATCTGTTTCTAATAAAAGTTTAAAATCATTTATTTTTTTGTATTTATCATAAATAAATAATTCAATGTTTTCCTTATCTTTTAAAAAATTATGAATAGCACCACCTACAAAACCAAGTCCTGCTATTCCTACTTTAATCTTTCCCATTTTAATTATAATATTTATGATTATTTATAATTTAAAAATAAAACGTAAAAATCAAAAACGTAATATGGGTTCAAATTATGATTAAACTTACACTTTAGACATCAGTTTCTCTTTCTCTTTCTTGAATAAAACCGTATTCAGTTAATTCTTCATCAATTTCTTCACCAATTTCTTCATCGTTATATTCCTCTACCGTTCCTTTTTCTATATCTTCTTCATCGTTATATTCTTCTATTTCTTTTTCTTCTATCTTTTTTTCTTCTATTTCTTTTTCTTCTATTTCTTTTTCTTCTATTTCTTTTTCTTCTATTTCTTTTTCTTCTATTTCTTTTTCATTTCCTTTTTCTATATCTTCTTCAATATTTTCTTCTTCAAGATATGATTTTTGTTCTAGTTCTAATTTATTATTAATTAGAATCATAGTATTATTTTTATTTTTTTCTTTATTTTTTTCTTTATCTTTTTCAATTGACCGTGTTTTACCCCATTTCATTACATCAATATGTATAATTGAATAAAAATAAGTTAATAAATTAACGATACTACACATAGTAAAAAAAGTAAACCATGCTAGGTAATAATATGTATAAGATTGTTTTTTAATAAAAATAGGAATACTCAAGGCATATAAAAATGGGATGATGATAATTACTGACAAATAAAGCATTAACATACTAGGTGATGTAATTATAGTTTTAATAAAATATATAGTCGCAATAAAAATAAATGGAGATGTAGCAAAAGTTATTACATTAATCAACGCTGATATTTTTTCAAATATATTAATTCCTGGTAGATGAACCAACATCATATCATTACTATTTGCACCAAGATTCCATCTTCTTCTTTGTGATAAAAAGACAGACCAATCCATAGGGACATTTGTATAGCAAATAGCATCTAATGTTTGAACACTTCTAACATATGGATACATTGATAACATTAAACATACATGATTTCTGTCTTCACTGGCATATGAACGAATATGGGTAAATATATTATCATTTTCATTTGGTAAATAATAAAATTTATCTAAAATCTTATCTCCACAAGTTTCTTCAACAACTCTTAAAATTTGATTACAGCCAGATAAACAACTAACTTTATGAGTAATATTAGACTGAGCGTATCTTTTAAGACATTGTGCGAAAGCATATTCAGCATATTGGTATAAAATCCAAGGTGAGTATTTGTGTCGAGTAGTATTGATATCTACATATCCTACACAACCCATATTCATAGGATTACTTTCTAATCCATTGATTAATTCATAACTACAATTATAATCAAAAATAGTATCAGCATCAATACCAATAATATAATCAATAGTTTTTTTATATTTTTCATAAAAAATATAATTTATATCCATTGATAATACACTATCATCCTCTCTACCAATATTATATCCATAGCATAATTTTCTTACTAAGACCAGAGAATCACGTTTCCCATAATTATTTTGTTTAATACATAATACAAAATCAATTGATTCAACTAAGTATTTGTATGTACCTTTATAAATTTTAATATAATTAATATTACCATCCCATGTTTTATATTCATAAACTTCTCCTAAATCTTGAACATTTAATAATTTTTTAAGAATTAAATCAGTTGTTATATGACTTTCTTGGTTAATATCGAGAATATTTTGTAAGATTAAATCATTCTTTGGTTTTTTATGTTTTCCTTTAACAGTACCATCACACACTATAAACAACATACGTTTATCTCCAGAAACAGTTCTTTGTAAAGTTAAGGAATTTAATGTATTTTTTAATTCTTCTTCTGATTCATTATAACACGGCACTACATATAAATAATTTTTAGGGTCAATTCTGATATTTTTATTTTCTTTTTTAAAAAACATTCTTTGTAAAAATAATAAAATAGAACTTGATGAAATTACAAAAGAATCCAAAGCTAGAATACATAAAAACGCATACCAATGATGTGTAAAATAAATAAATAATGTTGATAAGGCAGAATTAACAATAATTAACAAAAATATAATTAAATATTTCTGTTGTCTTATTGTCATTTAATTTAATATCTTTTTAAGTAAATTGAGAATATTCTATATTTAGAAATATAGTATATCTTATATTTCTTTTATATTTCTTTCATATTTCCTGCATATTTATTTAATATTTTTAATTTTAGATTAAAAAAAATCTAAAGAATATCTAGAAAGATATATAAATAGAAAAATGTATTCACCATTTTTTGAAAGTTATAATCCAAATCCGGTAAATATACAAGCTCAGGATAATTATGATACTCAAAGTAATATTGAATATTGGGATGAAAATGTTAAAAGAGGGATTTTTGATGAAGAGTTTTTATATCAAAATCCTTTAAATAATCAACCATGGGGGTCAAATTATAAACTTTATAAAGAAGTACATAAAAATAGAATTAGAACTTTGGCTTCATATACTGATGCTAAAAATATTTTTGATGTTATCAAAAACAATCAAGTTATTTTAATTACTATGGGTACTGGTGCTGGTAAAACTGTCATGATGCCCAAAATTATGTTACATTATTTTGCCTATCAAAAAAAAATAGCAATTACTATTCCTCGAAAATCAATTACAGAGACGGCAGGTATTTATGGTGCTGATACATTAGATTGTGAATTAGGAAAAGAAGTTGGTTTTCGTCATGGTTCAGAAAGAGCAAAGTCATCTGAAGAAACTAAGTTATTATATACAACAGATGGTACAATAAAAGCTAGAATGACATCTACCGATCGTGATTTATCAGAATATTATTCTATTATAATTGACGAAGCACATGAACGTAACGTAAATATTGATATTTTATTTTCTCTTTTAAAAAATTTATGTAAAAAGAGACCGGAATTTAAATTGATTATTATGAGTGCGACGGTTGATATTAATGTTTTTAAGAATTATTTTGAAAAAAATGGATTAACATTTAAACATTATCATGTAGCAACATCTGATGAAACACCAAAATATTCAATAGATAAAATTTTCCTTGAATATCCTATTTCTAAAAAAGATGCTCCTGTATATATGGAAAAATATATAGACCATATATTAAAAAATACAAATGATGGCGATATTATTGCTTTTGTTAATACAATGTCGCCTGCTATAAAAATTATAGAAGCTTTGGAAAAAAATAGAAACAAATATAATGGTAATCCTTGCTTTATTGCTTATTCTAGTTCAGCACCACCAGAAGAACAAAAATTAGCCAAAGAAAAAGATGAAGAGACAAATAAACCTTATTATATGACAAAAGGATATACCAGATGTGTTATAATTGGTACACCAGTATTAGAATCATCTTTTACAGCTCCTGGACAAATGGTATATGTAATTGACTCTGGATTAGCAAAAGATGTTTGGTATGACCCTAATAAATTTGCTTATGTATCTGATACTGTTTATGTAACTAGATCATCAATTATTCAAAGACAAGGTAGAACTGGTCGTATATGTTCTGGTCAAGCATATATGATGTACACTAAAGAATTATTTGATGGTTTAAAGGAGTACAATGACCCTACTATTCTTCGTAGTGATATTACGAATGATATTTTAGGTATTATGAGTTTACCAACAACGAAGAATTTACCAAAAACATTAGAATTTATGGAAGATATGTTAACCCCTCCTACAATTGAAAGTATTGAATCAGGTATTAAATTATTATTTAATTATTCAATTATAAATTCAAAGGGTGATTTAACAGAATTAGGTAAAGCAGTAACAACTTTAGGTAAATTAGGTCCTGAAATTTCTAGAATGTTAATCGTAAGTTATTATTTTAATTGTATGGATGATATAATATTGCTAGCAACAATGTTATTATCAACCCAAAATAAGGAACTAACTGAATATATTAAACCACCAGGTATGAATTCAACACCAGAAGATAGGGATTTATATAAAAGAAAAATGGATAAATTTAAACATCCAATGGGTGATCATTTTATTTTAATAAATATTTTAAAATCATATTTAATGGTTCATGAATTAGATAGAGAACAATGGTGTAAAAATCTAGGGTTTAGATATGAATTTTTTAAAAAAAATATAGAACAAGATTATGAAAATATTAAGAAAAGCTTAGAAATTCTTGAATTTCCACAAATGTTCACTCATTTTCCTCCACCATCTAAGCCAGAATCTCCTCCTACAGATATTGTTCAATATTTAAAATTATATAATAAAAAACTAATGGATTCATTGTTTGGACCTAATTTACAACAAACTAGATTTAATTATAAATACGGTGGTGGTAGAATTAAAAAGGAAAATGAAAAGGTAGTAGAGAAAGATAAAAATAAAGAAAAAGAAAAAGAAACTATCAATGATATAAAAATAGATATTGAAAATAAACATAATAAATTAATAAAAGAATTTTTAGAAAGTAAAAAAATAAAGATTGTAGGTAAAGAAATTAATGGAAAAGAAGTAGAGGATGAATCTCAACTATCATCTCGAACAGAAGATACCATTACAATAACTTTTGGTCATGAACAATCTTCATCTAGAACGGAACACCTTATTAATTTTGATTTTGAGATGAGTTTAAAAAAAAGTGATAGAGAAAATTTATATGGAAAACATAAATCTGAATATGAAAAATATAAAATTCATAAATTATTAAACATTGTTAATAAAAAATACAAAGGAAAACATTTAAATGACTTAGATATTGATGATGATTTGAAAAAAATACTTTTAATGAATAATAAAAAATATAATGATTATCAACTTGTAATATCTGAACAAAGTAAAAATAACCAAAATAACCAAAATAACCAAAATAAAAAACAAATATTAGAAGAAAATATAATTGATTCTAAAACTGAAGATGAAGATACATTTGAAGATTTGTATGAAGAGAATTTTATTAAAGAAATGAATCCTATTAGAAAAACAGAAAAAGAATTATTGGTTGATTATGACAATAATAAAAAAATCATGGAATCATTGGCTGGGTTAAAATTAATTAAACCATCCGCATTTGTTGATTTAAAAAATAAAACAAAACATAAAACAATTAAGCATCCTAGAAAATATAAAGATAGAAAGATTCACATACAAAACAAAAAAACAAAATATAAAAATCGTAAAATCAATATTATAAAAATGAAGGGTGGTGATAATAATATTAATATTAATAATAATATCAATAATAGTAAAAAAATAGATACTATACTAGAAAAAGAAAGACATAAATTTGGGGCTTTCCTAGATCAATTGTCATTAAGAACAGACTCTGGTATTTTACCTATTTTAAGAATATTTGAATCACATGAAGAGAACATTATGGCATGTATATATTATGGTTTTTATATGCGTATCGCTGTAAATTTCTATCAAAATAAATATTTAAATAAACTATCTAGAATAGATTCAACATTTCAAAATTCATATATAGATTATAATAAAAAAAATGTGGACCCACCTAGTATGATTATATATCAAAATTTATTAATCAATAATGGTAAAGCTAATATGGGAATAATATCAAAATTATCACCTAGAATTATTAATGCTTTTATCTAATCTAGATTGAAATAAATCCAGACATATTGAGATATGGTTCAATATCTTCAAAAGAATCAAAACCATATTTAAGAAGGCCTTCTTTTAGAAATTTTTTATTAGGTGTTAAAATGATTGACATTTGATATTTTTGTTCTTTATTTCCCCAGATAAATTTCTGTTCAGATAATTTAGCATAATCTAGTTCTAGATTTGATACAGTATGTGAAGGTACTACTGGAATAAGATACAACGGAAGTTTATTTTCTTTTAATGTAATCTGGAAATCTGATTGTGACATTTCAGGGTGTTCGTTAGATAGCTTAAAAATATATTCATGAATTGTTTCAAAAACTTGATGTTGCTTTTGTCGAAGAGCAAAATTATCTGTTAGAATTTCTTGAATCTGCGGATGAAGATGATGGTCAATTTCATCTAAATAGATAGGAGTATTTTCTAGATCCATATCTTTACAAGAAGGGTCAAGATGATCTTGAATTAATTTTTTAAATTTTTGAATCGCCAAATGAGCTTCTGACCCAATTTCTAGATGATGTTTAATAGCATTTACAAGTTCATTGTAAGTTGATGAAGAAGATAATGTAGTACTCATTTTATGTTTAATCTTTAAAACATTCCTTACATATATTAGTAAATAATTCAATTTTTTTATAAGTTTTTAAATCTTTTTAAAAACGGGTTAAAAATTAAATTACAATATATTAAAAATGAAAACCATTTATATTCCAATCGGTTCAAATTGTTTTATTACACAATATTTAAGAACAAATGGTTTAAGAATGGAAGCTTTTCCTTTTGATTGGAATTGTTCTTCATTAAAATCAGTATATGAAGCATTGAATAATAATTTTGAATCTTTTTTAGATAATATTTATATTGGTGAAATGACTAAAAGATTTTATTTTGAAGAGAATGAAAAATGTATTTCTGATATAAATAATTTGTTTACTCATAATCAATTTATATATCCAGTAATATGTAAAAAATATTCAATATTATTTCCTCATGATTACAAATCTATTGATGATAAAACATTAGAATCTGTAAAAGAAAAATATAAAAGACGAATTGATAGATTTAACTATTATATCAATCAAGACACAACAACTGTTAAAGTAATATTGATATATTCGAATATTGATTTTATATTAAACGATTGGCAAAAGTCTGTTTATAATACTAGTGGTATAGATGTAAAATCATTATCAACTAATAATCTTATTTATATCGACAAAATAAAAAATATGTACAAAGATAAAGAATATATAAGTGTTATTTCTTTTAAAGAATTAAAAAAAAATACAAATATAAAAATAAAATAATAATTTTAATTGTTTTAAGGTTTTTATGTTTAATCAATATAAATATTTATGTTGATATAGATTCTAGGTATACCATGTTTCTTTTAACAGTCAGTCCTATTTTAACCTATATTGTAACATCTATATACTATATATCAAAATATAGTAATATCAATAATATTAATGAAAATAAATTATATATTGATTTTAGTTTTACAAATTACAATCATTTTGTTTATTTATATTCAATATTAAAAAATATGATAATCCAATCTTTATTAGTATATTATGTAGTAAAAGAACCTGAAAATTATTTCAATATATATGATATTATCAATATACCACCACTTCTAGTTATAAATGACTTATTATTTGGTGGTTTTCATTATTTATGTCATAAATATAAATTCTTATGGAAATATCATTCACAACATCATAAGTTAACTCATAATTTTTTATATGGTTATAATGCCCAATATTCATCTATCCCAGACCATGTATTAACATCTTTGTTACCAGTTTATTTAGCAGCATATGTATTTAATTTAAGTTATATTTCGATGGTTATTTGGTTTTGTTTTGCCGAATATAATAGCGTCGTTTCACATTTACCATTTGGATACCATTCATTACATCATATTTATCCTGATGTAAATTATGGAACATCTCTTGCTATTTTTGATAAAATACTTTATACCAAAAAGTAATAATGAAAATATGAAAAAAAATAAAAAAAATAAAAAAACAAAAAATCAAAATATCAAAATATCAAAATATCAAAATTCCAAAATATTATTTATTTATATATAAAATTTAATAACCATTCATTTTAACTTTTCTAGTTGCTAATTTTATTAAAAACTCATCATGTGAAGACATTATGATTGTTTTACCAGCAAAACCTTCTTTAATAAGTTTCCATAATTGTTCTTTTGATTCTGTACTGAGAGAGGCAGTTGGTTCATCCATTAATAGAATATCCGGATTATTTAAATATATTCTAAGGAACCAAACAACTTGTCTTTGACCACCACTTAATTTAGAACCATTTTTACCAACTAATGAATCTATCCCTTTTTCAAGACGATTAAAAACAGTATTTAGTCCAAATCTCTCTAATAAATCAACAACTTGCTTTCTAGATACACCTTCGTTGCCAAATAAAATATTATCTAGAATTGAACGGTTGAATAATATTGGGTTTTGAGTCATATATCCAAATCTTTTCAAAACATCCTTTTGTTCCATGGTTTTATAGTTAATTCCATCAATGTAAAGATTACCTTCTGTTGGTTTAACTATACCTAGAATTATTTTCATGATGGTTGATTTACCTGTTCCAATATCACCAATGAGTGCGATTCTTTCTCCTTTTTTGACATCAATATTAAACCCATTAATAATATTATTTGAACTTCCAGGGTATTTAAAATCAATACCTACAGCTTTAATAATACTATCAGTTTGTATTCTAGGATACATTTTATTAAGATTTGATTTTGTAATGGATGATGATTCAGTTTCTTCTGACATATTAAAAATATCTAAATCACTTGAGTCATTAATAACACTAATTGAAGTATAATCCTTACCCATTTCTTGTAACATGTCATTTAAATATATTAAAGTATGAACTAACCCCATTCCAATAAAATATATTGATAAGAAAGCAGCTTTTGATAATATATTTTTATTTAATAATGTAAATGATCTATACATTAAAGAAAATAAAAATACCATTGCCATTAATGTTCCAAAGATACACCATTTTAATGTACATTTTTCCATTCCGATTGTTCCATATTGATAACTAACACTTAAGTCATTAAGTCTTTCATCTTCTCTTTTAAATTCATTATATGTATGAATTGTTAATAAATTACTTAAATAATCTTCAACACTTTGATATTTTGATAAATATCTATTGGCAGATACTTCACAGGTTTCTCCACATAATTTCATATTTGATGCTAATAAGATAAAGGAAAACGATAAGAATCCTATTAATAAAAATGGAAGCATATAATCTAATTTATATAAGTAAATAACGAATGCGGTAATAGTTAAAAAATAAGGAATTATATACGCAAAAGTATAATGATACCATCTACCAAATATATCTTTGAACTTATTTAATGTTGCTAATTTTTCACCAATAACAACATCTTCTGGATTTTTTAAGAATTTATTTTTAATTTTATCAATAATAATTTTATTAGTAAGTTCTTCTATTTTATTTTTTTGTATTGTTAAATAATAATCTTCAAATTCCATCATAGCATATACAATACCATTTAGTAATAATATATAAAGTATTGCTTTCATAAATAAATCTATATTTTTATTGAATATATCAAATAATTTTCCATAGTAATCTGGTAAATAATATCCACTAATTAATCCGGTTGCTATAAATATAATATTAAAGAATGCCATTTGAGGATTTTCAATATTATATTTTAAAAATAATTTTGAGACAAAAAGTAGTAACATACTTTATTTGCTTATTTTACTTTACTTTATTTATAATCTAGAAATACTTTTTTATAAAATAATTTTCATAAACTTATAAAAATTAAAATGAAAATGAAAATGAAAAGGAAAAGGAAAATCTTATCAAATCTAAAAATCTAAAAATCTAAAAATCTAAAAATTTAATCATTAAGGACCTAATCTTACTTTTCTAGTTGCCATTTTAATTAAAAATTCATCATGTGATGCCATAATGATAGTTTTCCCTTCGAATCCTTTTTTAATTAAGTTCCATAAAGTTTCTTTTGATTTATTGCTAAGAGAAGCAGTTGGTTCATCTAAAAGAAGAACATCAGGATTATGTAAATAAATTCTAAGAAACCAAACGACTTGTTTTTGTCCACCACTTAATTTTGAACCATTTTTACCAACTAATGTATCTATACCTTTTTCTAATTTACCAAAAACTGTATCTAAATTAAACTCTTTAAGTAATTTTTCTACTTCTTGTCTAGATGAATCAGGATTACTGAATAATATGTTATCTAGAATGGAACGGTTGAATAATATTGGAGTTTGAGTCATATAACCAAAATTCTTAAATATATCAGATTGTTTTAATGTTTTATAATTTTTACCATTAAAAAATAATTCACCATTTGTAGGATGAATTAGACCTAGAATGATTTTTAACAATGTTGATTTACCAGCACCAATATCACCAACAAGTGCTATTATTTCACCTTTTTTAACCTCCATACTAAACCCTTTAATAATTGATGTGTCAGATTTAGGATATCTATATTCTAGTTCATGAACTGTAATTAAACTATCTGTTTTAATTTTAGGATATTTAATAGTTGGGGGTGTATAAGTTTCATCTTTGAATAAATTTAAACCACTTATTTTTTCAATATCTAATAAATTATTATATTCCATGGCAAAATCTTGAAATAAATCAGATAAATAAATAAGTGAACCTAGAATGGTTGTAATTATAAAATACAATGACATGAAATCAGAACGAGATATTTTATTAACCTTAACTAATGTATATGAACGATACATTACTGAAAATAAAAATACAATTATAATAACAATACCTAATAAATGACCAGATAAAGAACATTTCGCGATATTTTTATTTGAATTTTGATAAGCAACATTGTGATTTTTAATATTTTCATCTTCTTTTTTAAATTGATTGTATGATTGAATTGTTAATAAATTACTTAAATAGTCTTCTATTTCTTGATATAATTTGATATATGTATGATTAGAATCGTAACAAATTTTAGAACATGAATATACATTAATAAATATGGAAAGAAATGAACCTACTGCCAACATAATTAAAAATAATGGAAGATATTTATCTAATTTATACATATAGATAGCACTAGTTAAAATAACAAATATATAAGGAACTAAAAATTGGTAGAATTTGTAGTACCAACTTCTAATAATTTGTTGTATTTTAAGTGTTGCTGATAATTTTTCACCAATAACTACTTCTTCTGGTTGCGATATAAACTTTTCTTTAATTTTTGAAATAACATATTGTTGTGTAACTTCTTCAATTCCCATTTTTTGTATATGATAATAATAATCTTCAAATTGATAAATTATATAAACTATTGTTTTCATTGTTAAAATAAATAAAAATGCCCCCATAAATTTAGAAATATTAGTTTGAAATAATTCATAAAATTTACCATATAATGAAGAAAGATAGAAGTTATTAATAACGGTTGTTAAAATACATATAATATTAAAAAATATATACCATGGATTGTTTTTTTGATATTCCCAAAAAAGTTTGAATATAACTTTTAAAACCATTAAAATTTATATATAATTATATTTATGGTTGTTATTTAATTATATCCAAGAAAAATTAAATAAAATTATCCCTAACTTAAAATTAAAAAGAACATACTAATGCGTTTAATTTATTTTTTTTTAATATTTTAAGTATAGTAGGTGGGGTTTAAAAAATAAAAAACAAAATAAAAATGAAAAGTAGTTCTGTTTTCTCTTTGTATTTATTAGTCTGTATAGGTGTTTAGGTGTTATATATTAAAAAAAAAATATTATTAATGTTGTTATCTGTATATTTGATTTGTGTGATTTTAAATAAAAATAATAAAAATAATAAAAAATAAAAAAAAAGAATTTAAGGAATTTAGACTATATTATAAGTAGAGGATGAAGAGTAAAATTTAATCCTTAATAGACCCCATAGCTCAATGGCAGAGCGCCCGGCTGTTAACCGGTAGACCACAGATCGATACTGTGTGGGGTCGATTTTCTTAAAAATATTTTTATTAATTAAATTTAATTAATTAATAAAAAAGAACTTAAGAAAATTACTCTATATTATAAGTAGAGGATGAAGTGTAAATTTAATCCTTAGAGACCCCATAGCTCAATGGTAGAGCGCCCGGCTGTTAACCGGTAGACCACAGATCGATACTGTGTGGGGTCGATTTTTTCTTAAAAATTTTTTAATAATTAAAATTTAATTAATAAAAAATGACTTAAGAAAAACGTTATATATTAAATATATGAACAAACGTTCTCATAGCCCCTATGGTGTATCGGATAGCACGTGTGACTTCTAATCTCAAAGGCTGGGTTCAACTCCCAGTAGGGGTGCTGCTTCATTAGTGTCAATGGTTAGCATGGCTGCCTTCCAAGCAGTCGGTTCGGGTTCGAATCCCGAGTGAAGTATAAAAGTTAAAACTTTCTTTTCAAAAAGGTAATATGGCACGTTGGCGGAGTGGTTAACGCGGATGATTTAAGCTCATCTTCCCAACAGGGAGCACAGGTTCGAACCCTGTACGTGCTAATAAAAGTTTAGGCTTTCTTTTCAAAAAAGTCAATAAGGCACGTTGGCGGAGTGGTTAACGCGGATGATTTAAGCTCATCTTCCCATCAGGGAGCACAGGTTCGAACCCTGTACGTGCTAATAAAATTTATCTTTTTTTTTAAATATTATTTATAATAATTTCAATGTTTCAAGGGGAACATTAAAAATATCGTTAATTATTTTAACAAATCCAGAAGTCCATGGATAAATTGAATAAGTTTTAATACTTTTAGAATTAATTATAATAAAAAATTCTACCAAAGTATCACGAATATCATTTGAATTAGAACAACCTATATGTGATGGTTTAAAGTCAAACATAAAAACATCACTATTTGTTTTTACAATATTTTTTAATTTAAGAGAATCACTAAATAATATTAGTTTATTATCGATATTTTGTTGATTTTTTACAGTTTTAATTATTGATTGAAGTCTATTACTTGATTCTTTAATATTATTTGTATTATTTTGCTTATTCGTAACTAATTCAGAATCACCTAATCTAAAATGTAAAATAGAATAACTTACGTATGGTATTTTTTTTACTTGATTTAAAATATATTTCATAAATTCTGAATTTGGTATAAATAAACTTTTAATAAATTCTTTACAATCTTCAGTTATTGGACCATTAAATTTATCATTTGTAAAAAAAGACAAAGCAGTCATGGGGTGATTTTTTTTTTTATGTAGCAAAATATATTTTTCAGATTCATCAATGAAAGATATTTTATTTTTATTTCGTTGTATTAAATCTTTAAAAGGATGTTCTTTATTAATTAAAAAATTTGAAATTGGATGTAATTGAGTGTCAACAATTAATTCAAAATTATACTTTTTTGATAATTGATACAATTGTATAGTTCCTCTTATCATATCACCTAAACCCCAAAAATTATCACTAGTTCTATTACAAGCTTTTAATATAAATGTTTGTATGACATATTTAACCATATTTATTTTTTATTTGATATCCTTTTATTTTTTTCTATCTTAGAATGATATCAGTATGATATTAATTTATATAAAAATATTTAAAGATTCTTCGCAATAAGAGTTAAAATCAATGATAAATCTGCGTATTACAATATATTATATTTTATAGTTTTTATATAAACAATCAATATATTTATCATATTTATCATATTATTAAATTTTTATAAAATGATATATGCTTTAATGTTTTCTGGTGGTTCGTCAAATTATAAAAATGCTTTATTAAGACTTTATCATCAAGTTAAAAATACTAATATATTTGACCTTATTTTACCATATATGGAAAATGATTTAATTAACGATAATGATTTTTGGAAAACTAATTCCAATTTTATTTTAAAAAATACAAGAGGATATGGTTATTGGTTATGGAAACCATATTTAATATTAAAAACATTAAAAGAAATGAATGATGATGATATTTTACTTTATTTAGATATTGGATGTGAAGTTGATATTAGAAAAAAAGATAAAATAATGAAGCTGTTTGAATTAGTAAAACAAGATTTAATCATAGGTAGTTTTACACATAATGATATTCAATGGTGTAAAGGAGATTTGATACATAGATTAGAAATTAAAAATCCAGCAATGTTATTTTCACCACAACACCAAGCTAGTACGATAATAATAAAAAAATGTCAAAAAACAGTTGATTTAGTTTCTGAATGGTACAAGATAGCAACAGAAGATAATTATCATTATTTAAATGATTCACCTAGTATTAAACCTAATTTAAAAGGGTTTATCGAACATCGCCATGACCAATCTATTTTTAGTTTATTGACAAAAAAATATAATATTTATAGCAACCATTCAATTGAATCAGGGATTGATATTATTCGTAATAGAACTGGTAAAAGTTTATTAAAAGGAAATTTCTCAAATATGAATGACCAAAAAATCTATAAAACAAATTATATTTTTGAATCAACATCAAAATTTATATCTATATCTAAAACACCAACAACTTAAAGTTAATTTAATTATTAAAGATATCAAATAATATTTATTACTTTAATTATTATATCAAATGTTTGAAAATAATCCTAATTTAAATAAAGTTTTAGAAGAAAATGAGATTAAACATGTATTTCAGGTATTACATTACATCAATTCATGGCAGGAATTTTTAGATGTTAGTAATATGATAAAACAAAATGAAATTTTTTATATACAACACGATGAAAATACTAATAATGGTGAAGAAGATTATGAAGAAGAAGATGCTGAAGAAGAAGAGGAAGAAGATGGTGAAGAGGAAGAAGAGGAAGAAGATAATGAAGAAAAAGATTACATTGAAAAAAATAAGAAGATGAAAATTAGTTATTTGTTTAATATGATAAATTTATCAAATAATCAAATATATCCATTAGAATATAATAGATTTAAAAAAGGAATACAAGTTAGTTTTTTTCTTTTTGTATGTCCAAAAAATATAGCATTAAAAATATTACCTTATTTACTTTTGGATAATAGAATTCATGTGTCTTATCTTAAAAGAGGTAGTTGTATAGATAATTTTGAAACAGATAAATATGTAACAAATAAAAGAGATTATACTACATTTGAATCAGAAGAAACACAAAAATATATTAAAGATTATATTGAAGCAACATCATGGTCTAGAAGTAATTTTACAGATAATCAATTAATTGTTAATACTAAATTTATTAAAACTATAGATGTTTTGTATAAATGTAGAACATTAGATGTACCTCTTTATAATTATTTATGGTATGAAATAGCTGAAATATATATTGTTGGTAAATCTTTTGAAGAAGAATTAGATATGTATGATATTTTATCTGAGATATTACAAAAAATAAGTAAATAAATAAATAAGTAAGTAAAAATATAAAAAAACTTTATCTAAAATATTATAAAAGTAAAATATATCAAGTAAAATGTTTTCTATTTTTAAAGAATATCAACAAAATAATAATACTGATTATCTAAAGATACCATTATCCAATGAAGCTGAGGATAAATTATTAAATCTTACTAAGAGTCAATACACTCATTTGTTAGAGAAGTATCCATTTAATAAATCATTAAATGATCAAGAATTTTATCAATTATCAAGAGGTGTTTTGATAAGTCTCTTGGCAACATGTACTGATGAATCATATATAATTAATGTTGTAGATTGTTATCATATGTACATCATTAAGATGTATTTTATTTTTTGTGTTGCCAGAGGGTTTCATGTAAATAAATCATTCTGTGAATATTTAGATGATATTTGTGATAATTTTTTCCAAAATCCAAAAATAAGTGATTACTGGATAGAATTTAATAATAGTTATGATGAGATGCCATTATGGGATGCTTTGATGAAAGAAACTGATTTTTGTAATAAAATTAAACAACAAGAATTGAAAAACTTTGATAAATTAACATTGATAAATGATATCAAGGAAATAGATGAAGACAGCGAACATTTATTCGAATTTTTTATATCAGCAATTAAATATTTTAATTTTGATGATGAACAAATAAATCCATTATATCTAAAATATATTAATCTGTGTGAAAAACATTATTTACCTTTACCTAATTTAGATGAAAGACAAAATGAAAATAAAAAACAAAAGAAATCAGTATACAATCAAATAAATGGGGAAATCGATGAATAAAAATAATATCTAAAAATAATTAAATAATTTAATTAAATATCTAAAAATAATATAAGTAAATTTATCTATTATTAATTAGAGCTCCAATAGCTTAAAGGTAGAGCTACATGTTTATACCGTGGAAGATGCAGGTTCGACTCCTGTTTGGAGCATACTTTTAAATTTTTCATTATTAAGTTAAATATTTTTTAATTCTCAAAAGCTTCAGTAGCTTAAAGGTAGAGCTACATGTTTATACCGTGGAAGATGCAGGTTCGACTCCTGTCTGGAGCATATCATTTGATTTTTTAAGTTTATTTTATCAAATTATTTTATTTACATATAATAATTATACGTTTACATATACATCAATAAAAAAAATGAAATTATTATTAGATATAATTTCTAGTAAAGAAACAGATGATTATGATAAAACAATTACTATCGCCAAAAATCTTTCAGGAGAATATAAACAATCAGTTATTTTTCATGTTTATTGGAAAGGTAATTTAACATTACATCATTTAATGTCAATAACATCATGTTATTATTTCAATGTCAAAACAAATCCTCAAAATAAAATTATATTATGGATTGAAGATAATATTCCAAATGAATATAATGATGAAATCAGTAAATATGCTGAAATAAAAAAATTTTCATTAAAAGATGAAATAAAAGGTACAATACTAGAGTTTGACAATACTTTTTTTCCTAATTCGGTAAGATTATCTAATTTAATTAGAACAATTTTATTATATAAATATGGAGGTTGTTGGTTTGATTTAGATGTATTTTTTTTAAGAAGTTTTGAACCTATTTTTGCTAATTATTCTGAACATATATGTTTATATAATTGGGAATATCAAAATTATCCAAATAATGCTATATATATTTCTCTAAAACCATATTCAAAAAAAATGGAAAATAATATTAAAATTATAATGTATTTAAGAAGAGGTTGGAGTTTTCAACAGGCTTTATTAACTTATGATTTACCATTAGATATTTTGGTTTTACCATGTAGTTGGTTTGATGCTTCATGGGTTAAATCTCCATACGATATTAAATTTAATTCTGTTTTTAACAAATCTAAAGATAAAATAACATTTGATAATTTCTTTAATGGTTCGTTTTGTTATCATTGGCATAATCAATGGAATGTTAAAATACATGAAAAAAGTCCATTATACCAATTATATCAAATAATACTTTCTAATTTATAAAAAAATATTTAGAAAATTACATTTAAAAATATTGAAAAATATTATTACATTGTTTCATAAAATATCATATGTTTAACATTAGTATTTTCATTTTCATTTTTATTTTCATTTGTATAGCTATTATTATATTGATATATAGTATTACATACTCCACAATGATCTTCATTAGATAAATCTAGTTTTTTATTAATTTTTGTTTCACAATAAACAATAGTCCATCTACCTAGTAATATATTAGGTTGTTGTGAAAATAACTTATTCTTAATAAATGTGATATATTTCATTATTTATAGTAATATATTGTTACATCAATAAATTAAATCAATTTTTTATTTTTATTTTTTATTTTATAAAAATGCAGAGTACCCCTTTTACTTCATTAAAAAAGTATCATTTTAATTTTTTAGTATATAATAAAAAATTAAAAAACATAGAGTACCCCTCTTACTTCATTAAAAAAGTATCATTTTAGATTTTTAGTATATAATAAAAAAAATAAAAATAAAAAATAATAAAAAATAAAAAAAATAAAAATGCAGAGGTGGTCCTTTTTTTTTCTAAAAAGTTTTTTGGATTTTTATATTTGCTCCTCAACTTTTATGAGAGCAAATATAAAAATCCAAAATAAAAGTCAAAAACAATCAACATTTTTCACATTTTTTTTTCTTAAAAAAATCATGTAGCATCAAATATGGCATAAAAAGCAATAGTGAAAAATTTAAAATTGTAAAAAAAAAATTTCTTTTTTTTATTTTTATAAAAAAAATCATAAAAAAATCAAAAAAATCATTTTTGAAAAACTACTTTTTTTTAGGTGTGATTTTATAACAAAAAATAAATCTCCTCCTAAAAATTATATGAAAAAATTTAAAATAAATTAGGTGTTTTTTAATATGATAAAAATGCTTAAATATGGCGTAAAAAATAAAAAAAGCTAAAATATAACTTAATGATGCTATAATGATGATAAAAAATTTGATGTGATTTTACAGCAAAAATAATAATAAAAACTAATTTCGTTTTTAGTACTATAGATTTTCTCCTAAACTCATTATAAAAAAAAACTAATTGTGTATGATCTTAAAAAATATTTTTTTTTCTTAAAATAAAAAAAAAATCAAAAAAATGGTCAAAAAAGTGTCATTTTTTTGACTTTTTTTAAATTTATTTGACGGTTTTTACGTTTTAAATATTTTTTAACTATTTTTATTTGACGGTTTTTACGTTTTGAATATTTTTAGGTAAATTTTTTAAGTTAAATAAATAAAAAAAGTTTAATTTATAAATTAAAAAATATAATATAAAATTAAATTAAAATTAAATAAACCAAAAAAATGCATACATGTGAAATGTGTGATTATCAAACTTCTATTAATTACAATCTAAAAAAACATTTACAATCTAAAAAACATCTAGATAATCTAGAGAAAAATAATAATAATAATTTTTATATTTGTCAAATTTGTAATAAAAAATATTCCCATCAAAGTAGTTTTTCAAGACATCAAAAAAATTGTAAATATCAAGAAGAGGTTAAACATGAAATTGAAATTGAAAATCTTAAAAAAAAATATGAAATTGAAAAAATAAGAACTGAATACGAACATAAATTAGAAATTCAAAAAATAAAATACGAAACAGAAATAAAAATAAAAGAAGCAGAAAAAACATATAATACAATAAATAATAATATCCATAATACAATAAATATATCTAAAATCGAATTTCTAAATACTAATTTCAATAATGTAATTGATATTAAAACTTTCATAGAAAATTATAACAATCAATATGGTTTAACCGACAAACAAACACAAATCCTTTTAGAAAATTACGAAAATGATGGTATAAATAGCTGTATATCATCTTTGGTGTATTATCTTAAGCAAAGTGCTATTAAACAGTATAAAGAATTGATTGGTAAAGAAATTTCAATTGATAATATTATTCTTCCTTTTTTATTGAGTGATAAATCTTTAAGAGAACATTTTGAAAAATCTATAAATGGTCAATGGGATAAAACAACAATGATTGATAATATAAAAAAAATAGTAAATATTACAAATGATCAAGTCTATAAACATCATAATAAATTTATAGGATTCAATAGTTCACAAAGAAAAAGAATAATTAATGGGGTTCTTAAAGCTTCAGGTTATTCAAATTTATCTCAAATATCTATTCAAGATTTATATAAATTAGAAAATAGTAAAGAAGAAAATAGTAAAGAAGAAGTAGAAGAAGAGAATGAAAATAAAATAGATTAATGTTTATTGAGTTTGATAATGAATTGAGTCATATAATAATATATCCTGTTTAATTTTGAAATAAAAAAAGTCAGTTATAAAGTATTTAGGCTTTAAGTAAGTTATTTAATAAATTTACTAAATGGTCTGAAGAAGCACCTTTAAACATACCTACCGGTTTTCCATTTTTGAAAGTCATAAAGGTAGGTAAAGATTGAACACCATATTTATTAGCAATATCATCATTTTCATCAACATTAACTTTTAAAAAATGAACAGATTTATGTTTAGGATCGAGAGAAAGTTTTTCAAAAATAGGGGCAATATTTTTACAAGGTCCACACCATGGGGCATAAAAATCAACAATCGCTAATTGAGAAGCATAGGCATTAAATTCATTGAGAGATGTAATTTCTTTAGGCATTTTGATTATTAATATCAAATTATATTTATATTTATGAACCTTTTTTTTTATTTTTTTTAAACGAAAAAATATCTTATTTTTATTTTTATTTTTATTTTTATTTTTAATTTTAGTTTTAGTTTTAGTTTTAGTTTTAGTTTTAATTTTAGTCATTCACTAAATATAAAAATCTATCTTAAATGTAAAATAAAATAAATGCGTAATTTATTCACTACTCTAATTTCAATTATTATTCTTTTGATAGATATATACATCTTTAGAAACACACAAGAAATCCAAAAACCAGGATATGCTTGTCAATGCGGTAATACATATCAAATTAAAAGAATATCCCAAACCATTTTAACAATAATAGGGTTAACCCTTTTATTATTTATTAGTTTATTCATTATCAAAATATTAATGTCAAAACAATTGTACCAATCAATAAAGATATTATCAATTTTAATAATGTTTATTTCATTATTTAATATTGGGCTTCAAGCATACTATCTTTATTTAATGATTACATATGTATATGATTTAGATAATCATGGTTGTACATGTGTCGATCCCAATTTTGTTTCAATCGTTAAATATTACAGCTGGACAAGACTTTTAATCGCAATTTTTAGTATCATAAGTGTTATAATAATATTATCAGTAATGTCAAGAACTAAACCTAATAAAATCTAAAAGTTTTTCCCTCAATAATATATTTTGATACCACATATGATAAACCACCTAATATAGAACCAATTATACCACCTACAATTACTTGTTGTACTGTATGATAATTGTTATGTACTCTTGAATATGATATGAAAATAGCTAATCCAAACATTAATATTATAACAATTAATAACCAAATATTTTTAGTTTTATTTTTTAATAATATTGAATCATTCATATTAATTTGATTTAATTTTGTTCCATAATATACTTTATCTATAAAATAAAATACACCAAATATACAAAAAAACCACGCACTTTGTGAATGACCAGAAGGCATACCAAATAATTTTGCTTCAAATGATAATTCATCTAGATAACCTATTTTTGGATTAACGTATGCGCCAGGTGGTCTTTCACCAATACCTAATAATGGTAATGATTTTCGATCAGTATATTTGTACAATAATTTAAATAAATATTTGAATACTAAATTCATAAAACTACTAAATATATAAAAAACACTTAGTAGAATAAAATAATAATCAACTGTCATTAAACCATATATAAAAGTATATATTGGTATAAATCTCGGTGAATCTTGGGCTAAATGAAAAGCAAAATCCATTTATTATATTTTCTTTAAAATTTATACTTATTTATACTTATTTGATATAAAAAAATAAAATAAAAAAAATATTTTTGAATTAAAATATTAAATCAAATATTAAAGTACATTTAGAATATGTCTAGAAACACATCAGCAATTAAGCAAAATTTTCAAATCCATATGTCTCATCACTATGTGTTGGCGCCGGAGCAGCCCATGCTCCACTCTTTTTGGTAGTACCCACAGGCTTGCCAATTGGAACGGTCATCGCTGGAGGAAAATCGTCTTGGTTAAACAATGTCTTATCTCCATTACTGGATGACTTCTTAGCAGAAGTTACTTCGGCACTTTCAAGAGAATCATCCTTGCGACGGTCATTGGTGTTGTTGGTGTTGTTCGAACGATTGTTACGAGGGAACAGGTCAAACGCACTTGACAACCAGGTCTGAATCATACGTGTTTCATCCTGAGTCAGAATCGATTCACAAACCCGAAATTGGCTAATTTCATGTAGGTAAGTAATCACCGAGAGAAGCGCTGGGTTTGCGATGTTAAAGATCCGGTCGCGCTTGCTTTCAGGAGACTCATCCTGTCGAAACCCGATGTTCCGAAAGTAATCACCAAGTCCGGTTTGAATCCAAGCGATATGTTCGGTATTATTCGCAATCATCAACAAAGACGAAATCATCGAAATTTCAATCGATGCGGAAAGGTACCGAAAGTCCTTCAGTCCAGCAGCAACATCCTTCATTGTCGTGAAATCAGAACCAAAAGTGTGACCTAATTGGTTATGAAACTTCGAAAAGATAATCGGAAAGATAAACTTCTTCTTATTTTCGAGGTGGACATTATTCTGAGAATGACTGTTACGGTTAGTCGAAGTGCTATGAATCGCATCAAGGATTCCACAAGCCAACTCAAGAGTGCTAGCCAGATATTCCGGTGAAGGAGTAATCTGACCACCCGTCAAATCGCGACCTTGTTCAGTCGCAATCCAACTTTCGAGTGACTTTGTGTTGGTTGAATCTTGAATTGAATAGAAACACTGACCAAACGTCGGGAGCTTACGGAGGAATCGTCCAATAGACTTGGGCAGAAACTTAATCTCCTTTGGAAACTTTCCGATACTCACATCAGAAGTTGCTGTCAGAAACATAACCTTGTAACGATCCTTTTTCTTAGCGTCAAAGGAAACGATGCGGTTCTTATTCATAGCAATTTCACATTCCGATGGAGGTACAGCACCAACAATGGCATCCGGATTAACATGAACATCAAAATAATTAAGTGACCGGACATGTGTAAAGTAGATACCATCAAAATCATCAAAATTAAGATTGATGAATTGCGGCAGAACATCCAGCAGAGTCATATTTTGAATGAAACTTGCTGGGATTTTAGCATAAGAAGGAAAACTAAAGTAAGGAGGAAGACGATTGAGAGTTTCGGTTTGAGCCTTAACACGTTCAACGCCTTCTTCGGGAATCTTACTCAGATTATCTTCCTTATTAAGAAAGTTGTTAAACATCTTAATAATTACCATGCCTGCGGTTGTAACATCATAAGGTGTCATTTCCCGCTTTTCATCTACTGGGTTAGCATCAGCTTCTTCACCAGCAGAACGTTCATGTTCAGGTTTCTTTTGAGCAGCAGCCATCCGCTGAAGAAACTCTTCCTCCTCATCATCCGAAGACTTTGACTCTTCTTTGACGACACTCGCAGCTGCGACCTCTTCCTTGATATACTGGTCACCAAAAAAGAGACCAACCAAAGATTGACGCACATTATTGCTTTTAATCCCTGCGTTGTAGCAAGAATCATAAAACTTCTTGACAAAGAACTCAGTAAGACTGATTTGTTCCTCACGCTTAGCAGGACCACGAGCATAATCAAACTTCTTGTGACCGTGACCATGACCGTGACCGTGACCCTTGCCCTTCATACCACCCTTCTTGTTGTTGTTGTTGTAAGCAGCACACATTTTGTTAAATGTATTGAAATATTACTTTTTGTAAGTAATAGAATTGACGGAACTTTAAATAGAAACGTCAATATTTTAATATAATCTTTAATTCTTTCAATTTTTATTAATTTTTTTTTTTCTAAAATAACCAAAAAACACTTTTTAGGAAAAAGTGTTACCAAAAAATACTTTTTAGGAAAAAGTGTGGTCAAAAACAAATACTTTTTTTTTAAAAAAAATATTTTATTTTATTTTATTTTATTTTTCAAAAAGTTAAAATCAAAATCAAAATCAAAATCAGTAAAGAAATCTAGTTATTCGATGTATGAAATCCATAGCTTAATTGTTTCTTCATCAATATTGCGTTCTCGTAATGCTTCAATAGCTAACTCATGATGTTTTTCAACAGTATATTCATTATTATTTTCCAATTTCATTTGAATCAATGCTATAACATTAGTAATTTGTTCTTTGATATCAATTTCAATTACCACTCTAGGATCAAATCCATTCAAACAATTAATTAATCGACTAATTTTTCCAACAAAACATTTATCAATACTGTCAACCATTTCTTGATTAAGAACCTTAATAATTTCTTTTCTTTCGGAATGTTCTCTAATGATTGACCAAACATTTACAAATAATTCCCGATAACGAATACCACAAACACTAAAAGTTTCAGTTTCATCACAAGATTTTTTAATAATAGTTTTTGCTTCATTTGATAAATCAGATTCATAATTAATTTCGCAAATTACTTTCGGAAAATCAATAGTTGGTCGGTCACGAATTATTAGGTCAATACTTTTCTGAATTGATTTTTGAATCCCAGTATCATGAATATTTTGTGAATCATTATAAATATTTAGATTATTTCTGTTGACATTTAAAAGCCGATCAATTGTTGCTTGAATGTGAATAGGTAGATAATCAATTTGATTTCCTTCAAAAGAAATTGCTAATAAATTAGGCCATGTGTTAATATTAGGTAATGTATTCAGAAGATTACCATCACAATATAGACAATTTAACATCATCAAATTAGGTATTTCACGGATTTGATTATTTTTACAGCTTAAATATTCAATATTTCGATATTCAGGTATTTCACTAATTTGATTATTATCACATGTCAAATGCCTAATCTCTTGATAGAGACATAGTTCTCGGATTTGATTATTCGAAAAATTTAGATGTGTAATATTTGAATAATTTGGTAATTCAGTAATTTGATTATTTTGACAAAATAACACATCAATATTAGGTATTTCTGCTGTAAAAAGATTAATTCGATTATTGTTACAATAAAGATTCTTCAAATTTGGGAAAAATCCGCTAAATTCAGTAAGCTTATTATTAGTAATACTTAATGATTTTAAATTTGGATATGATTTAATAATTTTAATATTATTATTACAACACAATAATTCAATCAATGAATCATAAACTGGTAAATCAGTTAATGTATTATAAGTACAATTAATATTTTTAATTTTGGGCATTTCAGCTGAAAAACCATTAATCATATTATAACTACAAGATAATGTAGTTAATTCAGGAAAATTACCAGTAAAAATAGTAAGTTCACAACCATTACACATCAAAAGTTTAAGATTATACAGACTGGGGATATTTATCATTTTTGAATAACAACATCTTAAATATTCTACATTGGATATATTATCAGGATTTATTGAAGAGATTTCAGTATGATTAAAGGATAAATTTTCAAGAATGGGATAATGAGATAATTCATTAATTGGATTGAAACTACAATCAAGAATTGTTAAATAAGGTAAATCAGGGATTTTATTTATTTGATTATAATCACAAACTAATATTTTTAGTTTAGGGTATTGAAGAATTTCTGTAATCTTATTATTTGAACAAGTTAAATTGACAAGGTTAGGGAAAAAAGGTATTGATTTTAATTTCATATTTGAACACTCAACACTAAAAACTGTATCAAATAATGCTGAAGGGATTAAATCAAATTTTTCAAATTTTTTAACTTTAATTTCAGAGTTTTCTAAAAAAGAAACTGTAATATAACTTTTCATTTTTGATATAAAGATGAAGATGTAAAGATTTAAAGATGTAAAAAGATGCTATAAAAACAATAGCAATTAAAAAGTGATATTTAATATATTACCTATGAATATTTACTATTAAATATTTATTCAATTTTGTTAGTAATTTTAGAATACAAAAAACAAAAATAAAAAAAATATTATTTTATTTTTCAAAAAGTTAAAATTAAAATCAAAATCAGTAAAGAAATCTAGTTACTCAATATATGACATCCATAGTTTGATTGTTTCTTCATCAATATCACGTTCTCGTAAAGCTTCCATAGCCAATTCACGATGTTTTTCAACAGTATATTCATTATCATTTTCCAACTTCAATTGAATTGCTGCTAAAATATTAGAAATTTGGTCCTTAATATCAATTTCAATTACCACTCTAGAATCAAATCCATTCAAGCAATTAACCAATCGACTAATTCTTCCGACAAAACATTTACCAATACTATCGATCATTTCTTGATTCATAACTTCGATAATTCCTTTTCTTTCAGGGTGTTCACGAATAATTGACCAAATATTTACAAAAAGTTCACAATAAAGAATATCACAAATCACCAACTTTTCATCTTCACTACATGATTGTTTAATGATTTCTTTAGCTTCATTAGATAAACCAGGTTCACCATCAATTTCATAAAGAGCTTTCATCAAATTAATATTAGGTTTATCACGAATGATAAGATCAATACTTTTTTGAATTGACTTTTGAATATTAGTATCATGAATATTTTGAGGGTCATCATAAATCATGTTTACATCTTCATTTTGAAGACGATTAATTGCTCGTTGAATATGTAAGGGTAAATATTCGATTAAATTACCTTCATAATTAATCTTTCTTAAATTTCGCCATGTATTAATGTTCGGTAAAGTGGTTAAAAGATTGTTACGACAATTTAAACGAATTAATTTTGTCAAATTAGGTATCTCTTTAATTTGATTGTTTTCACATTCTAGATATTGAATTTCCGGGTAATCAGATATAGTTTCCATTTGATTATTCATACAAAGTAAAGATTGTAATTTAGGGTAACTAGGAATGTATTTTATTGAATTACCCCAACAATCAAGTAGAATCATATTAGGCATATCAGCTGTAAAAAGACTAATCGAATTATTGTTACAAATTAAATCATATAAATTAGGAAAAGTGCCAGTGAATTCGGTAAGTCTATTTTCATAACAATCTAAAATTTTCAAATTTGGAAGAGAAGGAATAGACTCTATCTTACAAGTATGACAATATAATTTTTCTAATTTTGGATATGGTAAAATTTCAGTAATTGAAGTTTGTGAACATTCCAAACCAATAATATTGGGAAAGAAAGGTAGTTCTTTCAAATTTAAATTATTCATACATGATAAAATTTTAATATTTTCCAAAGGTTCAATTTGAATCAAATTATTATTTTCTATCTGTAATGTTTCTAAATTTGGATACGATTTAATAATTTCAATCTGATTGTTATTACACTTTAAATAATATAAGAATTCATAAAAAGGGATATCAGTAATTCTATTATTTTTACAAAATATTTTTTTAATATTCGGTATTTCAGGTGTAAAAATACTAATTGAATTATCATTACAATATAATTCTTCTAGAACAGGAAATTTACCAGTAAACTCATTTAATTGACAACCATTACATTCGATTGATATCGCATTTTCCATACTGGGAATATTTGTAATTTTTGTATAATTACAACTAAAATAACATAAATTAGGAAAATTTACTATATCAATATTTTTTAAATTAGTATAATCACATAGTAAATGGGTAATATTAGGGTACTTATGTGATAGTTGACTAATTGGATTATTACTACAGTCAAGTCTAATTAAATGAGGCAATTTTGGAAAAGAATCTATTTTATTTTTTCCACAAAATAGCATTTCTAGTTTTGGATATGGATGAATATAAGTTATCTCATTGTTGGTACAAATTAAACCTCTAAGATTTGGGAAAAAAGGGATAGATTTTAATTTCATATTTTCACAATAAATATGAAAAACTTCATCAATTAGCTCGTATGGTATATCATCAAATTTTTTAAATACTCTAGTATAAGTTCGAGTATAGTTTTTAATTTTTTTGGCAAAATCAACTTTAATAACCCCTGTCATTTTGTATTAAAATTAACAAAGAATGGAAATTATTGCTATGATGTTTAGCAATAGATGAAGTAATATTTTAATAAATACTACCTAATGATATATATTTTAAGTTTATTTTTCAATTTTTTTTGGTATTTTATAATACAAAAATCTAATAAAAAATCTAATAAAAAATCTAATTAAAAAATCTAATAAAAAATATAATAAAAATCTAATAACAAAAATAAAAAATGCAGTTACAATATATAGTTAATAATGGAGATACAATTACTTTACCTTTACATGGTGCTAATGTAAATGTATCCGTAAATTGGGGAGATACAAATACAAATAATTATAACACAGCAGGAAATTATGATCATACTTATACAACAGGAGGGACATATACTGTTACTATAACTGGTGTATTAGATCAATTTGGAAATGGTCCAATTGGTTATACAAACCCAGAAAAATTAACAGCAGTTCTATCTTTAAATAGTGTTGGATTAAAAAGTCTGTATGGTGCTTTTAAAGGTGCTACTAATTTAACCTCAGTTCCTGCTACATTACCGTCAACTGTTACTGACCTGAGATATGCGTTTTATGGTGCAACTTCTTTTAATGATGTTAATGTAGTTTCATGGGATGTGTCAAATGTGACAGATATTAGTTATATGTTCTTTTTAGCAGATACATTTAATAGAAATATTTACAATTGGAATTTTACAGAGATTCATGATTATAATTTTTCATTATATGGAGCTAGAAACTTTAATCAACCAATTAGTGGATGGTTATTAGATAAAATATTAAATTTTCATAACTTCTAATTATCACAAGAGTTTTTATTTTTAAAATTTGATTGGATAAGAATATTCTAATTATAATATTATCATCATAAATAATAAATAATAAGTAATAAGTAATAAAAATTATAAAATGTCAGGATCATTATATAGATATTACAAATGGACAATAACACTACTTAAAACTACTGGAAATTTAGTTCAAGCGGCAGAATTCCAATTTTTTGATAAAGATTACAATAGAATTTATATGAATACTGGTGGTTTTACAATTTCAAATCCAGGTGGTAGTAATCCATTAAATGAAGAGATTCAAAAATTAATTGATAATAATACTAATACTAAATGGTTAAACTATCGTGGGGATCAGATCCCTAATACACCAACAAATGTTATTATTGATTTTGGTGCTAATTATAATTTAGTAGCAAACCCAGCTTATTATCGTTGGGTAACAGCTAATGATTTTGAAGGTAGAGACCCTAAAAGTTGGATATTATATGGTTCACTTGATAATTCAACATGGGATTTATTAGATT